>ERZ772972.2-NODE-2-length-134368-cov-10.559492_pt1 | contig 134368 bp, 119 predicted proteins | sample MGYA00580673_ERZ772972 | MGnify/ENA primary metagenome ERZ772972 (study PRJEB29015, sample SAMEA2738051) | human oral metagenome | biome: human oral; feature: human-associated habitat; material: saliva | place: China | collected 2229 ... | reverse complement strand
GGCCCGCCAAGCCACAAAACAAGCAACGCGCCTCACGACGCGCTGACGCTAGAACACGCCGCCGTCATCATCCCACGCGACAGCGCCACCATCCAAACCGTCATCCCACGGGCCGAAATCATCCGCGCCACCATCCGCAGAGTAGTCGCTCACCGCGTAGCCGAACTCCCCGGAATCACCGTCCGATAAGCCGTGTAGACGCTCGTCAAACGACGCGCCCGTCGGCTCGTCACTATCCACGCCGTACACGTTCTCCAAACGCCTACCCTCCTCCTCAGACAAGCCAGTAATGTACTCAATGTCCTCGTCAGACGGGGCGCTACTCATCACCGGGGCAATCTCAGACGCGCGATCAATCAAATGCGAACAATGCAACGCACTAATACACCTCGCGCGGGCACCGGCCCCAGCGCGTCGGCTCTTCGTAATCACCATGATCGTGTCACCAATCGTGTTATCCACGCTCTCCTCACGCATCATCGTAATCACAATGTCCGAATCGTAGCCGGGTTTCGCAGAACCATACAAGTCATTGTGCGTTGGCTGGCGCTTACCCGTACCACCGTCGCCGTCACTATCCGCGTCAGACGAGCCGCGCTTCAACTGTGCGAGCAGAATGAACGGAACCTTGATCGTCTGACCCAGGCGCTTCAAGTTCGTCGTAATGGCACCGTACTTATCCACGTCCTTCTTCGACTCGAACGACGGAACAATACCCAGGTAGTCAACGATTACAAGATCAAGACCGCTGTCACCCTGCAACAGTCGGCGGCAATCGCGCGCAATCGTATCCACGCCGCCGTTAGGGTCGGCGTTAATGAACAGTTGACCGCCGCACTCAGCGCGCTCACGCAACATGCGCTCCTGCGCATCCTTAATCTCCGCAAGCCGCTCCGAAGAACAATCGCCCTCAATCTCACGCATCGGAATACCAGTCCAGCACGAGAAAATACGCACCCACAGTTCCTCGGCGCTCATCTCATACGCCTTCATGTAAACAGTCAAACCACCACGCACAGCCGCCACGATAGAGTCCACCGCGTACACGGTCTTACCGACACCCGTTTCAGCGCCAACAAGAACCAACATACCCGGCATGATGCCGCCCGTCGCATCCGTGAAAGTCTTGTAAGGGTAGGGGATGCCGCGAGCGCCGCCACTCTGCCACGCCTCCCAGTTCTCATCCAACGTCTTACCCAACATCACGTTGCCCAAATCGTCAAACGACTTCATGGTGGCCGTCGTAGACGAACGCGCAGACACGTTCTCCAACGTCTCACGCGCAGACTCCAACACGCGGCCCGTGTCCTCACCTGACGTGAGCCTACGCGTCGCGTCCTGCATCGCATCAACGGCGGCGCGCACGTCAGCGGTTTGACGCAGGCCGCGAGCATACGACCGCGCCGTGCCCTTCACCGTCGCCATCACATCATCGTACAAGCCATTCACAAGCGGCTGTAGGTTATACTTGGCGGCGTCGGGGTCACCCAGGGACGCAGCCAACAGGTCATTCACGCCTGTCGGCTGACCGTGCGCGTGAGCGTCCACATACAGCCCCCACACGTAACCCAGGGCGGGGTCGCGGAAATCAGACGCAGACACCGGATAGTCCACGATACTATCAAACGCTGCACTGTCACGCAGAATACACGACAAGAGGCCGCGCCCCCACACGTCAACGTTCGACTGGCCAACACCGAAACTCACATAAACCCCTTAACACTCACACAACCAACAAGAAACTCAACAACACCACGGCAAACAGAATGGAAGCGTGGCGCGTCACTGGCCGGACTGGGCTGCGCCCACCTGGCCGCGTGTCGCCTCCTGAACAGTGTTCGACAAACGAATGTCATCCAACACGCCATACGGCTCAACAAGCCACTGGCCGTCAACGCGCACCATCAACACGCTCATAGCTGGGGCGCTCCCACTGAAAGTAGACAACGGAACGTAAGCAAGCCCAGCCTCACGGTCAACATACACGCCACCAACTCCACTAGCCGACGGTGCCGCAACCGCAGAGCCGTCAGGCTGCACCTGAGCGGCAAGAGCAATCATCGCATACTGGTACGCGCCAGCAAGCCCCGCCGACTCAACAAACCCGCCAGAAAGCCGAGTGTGAGCATCCAACCCCGCCGCATCCAACACAGTAAGGTCGCCCTCGCTCACGCGATACATGCGAGAAGCCGCATCACCCTTATCACTCCCACTGTTAGCAGCAGACAACGCTTCCGCCAGCGCAGTGGCGGCGTTCACAGCCGCCTCACTGTCTGTCGCCTCCACTACGGGCGCGCCACTTTGATTGGTAGCAGAATCGCCGCCACGGGAAGAACCGGGGACACCATTCAACAATGCTACAACAATGGCCGCAACCACGGCGACGGCCGCAACGAAACCGAACACAAGCAAAGAACGCTTACCCAACGTCAGCTCCTCAACACTCTAGCAACTCAATCAATACCAGCACCGCTCACGCGCGCCCAACAGATCACACAATAACACGAGCGGACGCCACGCGCCAAAACCTCACCGCGCGCGACCCAACCACAAAAGAGCGAACCCCACGCCAAACCCAACCGACAACACAACCGCGATAACCACATGCCGCCACCCATACAAGGCAACAAACGGCGTCAACGCCTCCAACTGCACGGACGCAAGGCGCTCACGGGCACCATCAGTACCAAGGTCAGCGAGTTCACGCACGCCAGCAGCCGTAAACAACAACTCCAAACGCGCACACACCCACCACACGGCAGCACACAACACCACGGCGAGGGCGCTCACGAGCCACCCCAACACGGTCAACACGCGCATCAGGAGGCGGCGCGGCGCACGCTCCCGGATACGACGCACGCCAGTTGCGGCGCTGTACTTCCCCGCAATGTCAGACGCGACACCAGTGTTGTCGCCCCGCGCTGCCCGCTTCTTCCTCTTACGTGACACCGTGATTCTTACTCCTCCATGCCGCACGCGCGCGCCAACGCGGCAACAAACTCAGCGCCCAACTCAGACGGGTCAAACCCGCCAGAAACACCATCAGACCCAGCGAACACGAGAGCACGAATCAGGCTATCCGAGTCGCCGCTCTCACGCCACGCCTGGAACAAGTTAGCTGTCAACCTCGCGTCCCCCTCATGCTCCACATCCAACGTCGCAGAACCAGGATGCGCGCCAACAAGGCCGACGCTTTCCTTCTCCTCACCACTCTCACCCCACGTGAGCGTGCGCGCGTTCTTATCCGCCAGCCACGACTTATGCTCGCCTTCCAGCGTCAAATACTCATCCAACTGGATGCCCATTTCGTCGGCAATCTCGCTCACGGACGCGATATACGTGTTGTCGCCCTCGCGCTTCTTGATCTTCTTCAATGCGACAGCGCGGTTCTTCTGGAAGTCGGCGAGGCGCTTACCCAAATACTTCTCAGCAACATCGTAAGGCCAACGGTGCAAAATGTTGTCCAAATAGCCGCTAAACGGAACGGACGCCATCTCATTGAAACGCTCAATCGCGCCAATAATCCATTCAATGACCTTCGCGTCCACATCACCCTTGTCGGTGAGGAAAATGCGCAGACTATCCATGTGAGGGGCAAGACGCGACCGCGCGAACTTCTCGTACACGTCAAACATACCGAGCGTGAACTCGGGAGAAAAATCGCGCATATCCCTACGCCACATGGACGAGCGGCGCACGCGCGCAGACTCCCCCTCGTCGTCCAGCGACTCGCCCAAAAGCGCGGCCACAATCTGCGCGCCATAAGACTCAGAACCGCACAAGAGCCTCCACTGGTCTGCGCGCTCGCCGGGCTTCACCACCCCCACACCGCGACACGTTTCCGCAATCTCTTTCGCCTTATCCTCGTTGCACGTGAACGTCACCACGCACACCTCACGCAACGGCGCGGCAATAAACCCCTCAGTCTCCGTCATGTCATCCCACACGCGAGCCGGGTAAATGCCCTCAAACAAGCCAGCATCCAAAGGCAGGCCGTGACGGTCGTGCCACTCCTGCACCTGGCTCATGTTGAACCTGTACGTGACAGCGCCCGTGGTGGACGCGACAATACTATTGGACGTGAGCTTACCAGCAAGCCACCGCTGGTATTCTTCCTCAGACACGTTCACCAGTTGACGAGCCTTCTTCTCGTCATACCACATGCCATCACTATACAGAGCGTCAAGGCGAGCGTCAGGAGACATGCTCATCATCGACGAACGCGTGTACCTGGCCTTCGCCGGGTCAAAACCGCCACCAGTCATAGCTGCACACCCCCATAAATGCGCGCCGACGGCTGCAAGTCCGCGCGCTCACGCACCAGCCAATCAACCGCACCCAACACGCCATCCTCCGCCAACACGCCATACGCGGGCGCTGGAACATACACGCACAGTTGACCGTTCTCCTCCTCCACAGAAAACGCCACACCCTCACGATTAAACGCCTCAGCGCACGCGTCGCGCACCTCACGCTCACTCACGCCGCGAGCGAAACCCACCCGCAACACGCCAGCCGGGGCGCTCACGGCAGACGAGCCACGCTCAACATCACTAAACAACAACGGAAACACCTCTCCATCTTCCACAGTCCACCAAACCAGCCCACGCAAGAGGGCAACCGGGCAGCTGCAAATACTACAGTTACACACATGTTACGCGATCATGCCGCGATCACGCAAACCCCGAAGAACAGCCGACCTGGACCGGCCAACAGCGCTCATCGACGCAGGCTCACCAGCCGCCAGCGAATACACCGCCTCCCACTCCACGGAAGAAAACCCCAACACGTCAGGCGAGGAACGCGTATCCACAGCGTTCACGCCACCATCGCAGGCAACACTACCGCCAGCCGCCAACACAGCAGGTTCACAGTCAACATCCACCACTGGAAGCGCACGACCCAACACGCCCACCAACACACCCACCGGAATGTCAAGACCAGCAGCAACAGCACTCACATCCGCGCCACCATTCACAGCAGACACGGCGCGAGCATAATCAAACGCCCGCATAACAGGAACATTCAACGCGGAAGCAATCGCTGCCTTCAACTCCACCAACATGTACGCGTGGATGCGGCCACACGCGTACTGCGACCACGAGCCAAGAACAGGCTCCCACTTGCGCGACGCATCCAGCGCCGCCAACAAGCCACGCCCAGCAAGAGCATCAGCATCCAACAGGTGACGACAAAACACGGGGATAGTTAAACGCCGCGCCGTCTTGAAAGCGAACGCCCGCACACTGTCCATCATACGCACCGTCGCGTCCTCGCCAGCCTGAACAGCCAACACCAGCTCCTCGCGCTCGCGGCGGCGCTCCAAACGCTCCCCCTGACTGGTGGGCGCGGGCTGAACATCCAATTCTCGTAGCCGCTGAGATGCGTTGTCACCCGCCAGGATACGGTCACGCATGGCGCGCGCCTCACCATCAGTGAGCACCCCACTATTCTGGTTACTTGTGTGCTCCACGGGCGAAACCTCCACCAAGATAGCCGCGCGCGGGCGGCAACGAAACAAAACCCAAAACCAACATCGGGCAACCAGCTCCGCCCGGTCGCATGTCGGCGTATTCACTATAATTTCTCATGTCATTGACTATACCGGACGGTACCGCGCGGTGACAAAAGCTCACCAATCAGACGGCGGACTACCCGGCATAAAAAGAACACCCCGCCCGCGCCCGCATGAAAACAACACGGGTACGGGCGGGGTAACAGACGCATATAGTCAGAACGCCGCCAAAAGGACGCGCACAAACAACGCCAGGAGAAGCGCGCCACACACCATACCGCCCCACGCGCGCAACGGCCGCACACGGAAAAACTCGCGCACCCGCACAGACAGCGGACGGTCATCCACCTCACGCAAACGCAACAAACCACCACGAGCAGTAGGAGCGCCACGGAACGCCCGCGAACAATCAGCAAACACAAGCCCCAATTGGTCCGCCAACTGGCGAGTCACAGTAAAACGCGCCTCAGAACCATCATCCGCACGCAAAACGAGAACAGGCTTATCCACCAGCAAGACGGGACGAGACACAAGCTCACCGCCCTCATCGTACAAGCCCTCCACAAGCCACTCAACGCGCCCATCCTCAACAGACCACACGCCGCCATCCTCCAAAGACTCGCGCACCTCAGCGCCATCTTCGATGTCACCCTCGTGGTGGCCGTCATTCCACAGTGTGCCTGTCATGGCTGGACCTCCCTGAACTCGCCATACTGAGACTGGATAGCGCGCGCATCCGGGTTAGGATACGTGAACGCCTCCACAATAGACGGAGACACACCCTCCACCGTCAACATGCGCCACGCGCCGTTCTCGTTCACCATCGTAAACGTCGCATCAACAGGGTAAGATGCTTCACGAACAAGTAGACCCCACCCGTCCTCACTCGGGAGGGTACGCACACGCTGCACGCTCTCCCACCGAGCCTTCACGGTCACCGACAACACGGGAGAACCGTTCACCTGCCGGAACACACCCTCGTCGCCTGCGGATGCGCTCACGCCGCTAACAGTCCATGACGCGAGCGACAGCACCTCGGCCTTATCGCTCCATTTGTTCACGCTCGACGCATCATAATAGTACGTGCTGGATGTGCTAATACGGTCCCGCACACCCAAATACGCGTCAGCTCGGGAACGGAAAACGTCAGATGGCGGCGCTTCCAACAGTGACAGTTCACGCCACCCGTCCAGCGTCTCACCACCGTCAGGCGCACGGTAGCCGAACTCGCCGCCACCCTGAACGAGACCGACGACAGCCGCCTCAGCTTCACCCTTCTCAGCCGCCGTCAACGGACGCGACTGCGACGCAAGCGGGTCGCCGCCACTACCGGACAAGAAATGCGACACGGCAAACACCGTTGCCGCCGCAACGGCGATAACGACAGCGACCGTCACGCCCGCCCGTGCGGGAGACACGCCGCGACCGCTCTTTTCAGGCACGCCACCAGGGCGCTTACTCCACTTCGCCACAGAGCTATCCTCTTCTCTAAGTATGCCCCCTGGTTGCGCGCTCCGCGCAACCAGGGGGTGTTGTTGTTACAAGGCGGGGTCGGGTGTGCCAACAAAATGGAACCCAACATACTGCCTACCCATCTCGTCAACAAGACTATCATTGAAACGGTCAGGCTGCAACTTCCCAGAATGACTATCCCACGACGCCTCCGCCGTGTACGACGCGCCATCCTCCTGCTGACCAACCCACAACACGACGTGCCCCATCTCGCCCGGCTTCGTAATCCACACGTCGCCCGGCTGAGCCTCGCTCTTCGAGTAGTACGGCTTCCACTTATCCGAGTGCTCCATCATGTACGGGTACTGGACGGCAGTGCCAGCCTGCGGGAACTCTTTATCCAACGTGGGGATAACCATTGTAGCCACAAACATGCCACAGTCCGCGTAGTTCGGCCACGTCAACCCTTTCTCCGCGAGCTTGGAGCGAATATCCTTGTACTCGGGCTTCGCGCACGCGCCCGACGGGTCATTGCCACACACCGCCTGCTGGTGCTGTGCGGGAGGCCACACGGCAGACACGGCCAACGAGACAGTGCTCGACAGGTCAGCGGAACCGCCCTTGCTCACGCACGAGCCGCCAACAGTGCGGCCAGCGCCCGTGAACCCATCAAACGCTGCCTGCGCCTTCTGGTACTGCTCCTCACCCTTCGCACGCCAGTTGCCGCCGCCCTCAGCGCAACCTGTCGTGTCATCGTCAGACACGAGACGGCACGAACCCTCAAAACTGCGGTTCGACGTGGACGCGTAGTAGCGCACGTCGTGGCCCGCCTGCCAGAACCGGCTCATGTCGCCAGCGAAACCCCTGCCCGTGTCCAGCACGGTTTTCACGTACTCGAACTGGGCGTCAGCGTCACTCCACTTCTTGCCCGCGCTGTTCGCGTACTCTCCCAAACCAGCCAGGCTAGAGCCACGCAACTGGAAGATGCCGACAGCTCCGCCGCCGCTGCCCTGACTGTTCGCGTAGGCGATGACCTGGTCGTTACTGTACTGGGACAGGTCCGCGCCGCCCTGAACGAGCGTCGGGTCATAGTTGCTGGTCTCCATCTGCAAGTTGGAGACGAAACCTGCGGCCTGCTCTTTGCTCATGGGCTTACCGCCGTTGGGGGTAAACCCTGTGGTCATCAGCCACGCCATGATGCTATCGGTCGCAGCCTTGTACGATTCGGGGTCGTTCGCTCCCCCGGCTGGAATGTTGATAGCGGACGACGCGCCGCCCGTGCCACCAACGCACTCATCCAGGTTATCCTTACCGATGAGGCTACTGAACACGCCCGCATGATTCAACAGTGCGAGAGTGACCACGACAGCGGCGACACCAATCCACGTCGCCGGGTTAGTGACCGCAGCAAAGAAATTACTGACCGCCGCCTGCACGGCGTGCGCCGCGTTACGGACACGCTGAGCGGTCTGCGCCGCCTTCTGCGCCCACTGCGGCGACCGGGAGGTGACCGCGCCCTTCAACATGCCAGAAATGGACGCGTCAACACCCCCAGCGGGGGAGCCGCCCTCTTCTGTCGCAGCTCCCCCGCCCTGCGCCTCAACGTCAGGCGCACCGTTAGCGATCTTACCTTCTTCCAATTCTTCTTCCATGCTCGTCACCTCGCGTCGCCGCCCGCCACGTCATGCGCGGCACCGTCATCCAACTTCTTCCTCACGTCACCCGCATCCAACGCAACCGGGGTCACGCCGCGCTTGGCGTCAGCGTGCGCGCTCTCAATAACAGCGTCCGACTTGTCGCGCTCACGCTCAACGTCGCGCAGCTCGGACGTAAGCAAACGAGAGCCAGCCTGCTTCTGAGCCTTGTCAATCGCCCGAATCTGACGCTGTAGCTCGCTCACGTGAATCTCGGTCGCCGCCTTCTCGGCCGACGCAGCCTCGTACTCGGCCTGAGCGTCAGCGATCAACTGGTCGCCGCCGCGCACAGTCTCAACCGTCTCCGTCGCGCCGCTCGCGCTTGTGACAGCATCGTTACCGACCGCCTCGTTAATGGACTCCACGCGGCTCTTCGCCTCAGTCATCGACTCCTGGAACGCGCGGTTATCGCCGTCAGAGAGCACGTGCGCCTGCTCGCGTAGCTTACCTGCCTCGTCACGTAGCGCCTGCGCCTGCTTCTCGAACTCAGACGCAGCCTTCTCGTCGCCGATGCTACGAGCGTACACTGCGTCAGCTTCCAACCCGTCAGCTTTCGCTTCCTTGAACACGGCCTCAGTGACAGACAGGTGCATGTTCGCCCTTGCTTCCGCACGGTTCAACGCGTCCACGTCCGCCTCGCTTGTCGCGCTCTTCTTCCGCTCAGCAATGTCCTGTAGCTGCTTTTCCACGCGACGACGGGTACTGTTCTCGCCCTCGTCGATCAAGTGGGAGCGCTTCACGCTGTCAGACTCGAACGCGTTGTAGCTGCTCTTGGCGGCGTCAACACGCTCGGACACACGATCAAGATTATCCTTCGCGTTCTGCTCCACGCCGCTTGTTGCAGCCTCTTGGTTGCGCATCGCGTTCAATTGGTTCTTCACGTCACGCTCGGCGAGCTGCAAGTCCTTCTTGTTGCGGCCGTCAATAGCGTTAACCTGACGCGCAGTGTGACCAATAAGGCCCGTACTCCTAGACGCCTGACGCAGAGAGCCTTCCTTCAAGCCCTCCCACATGGCTGCGCCGCGCTCACCCTTACCGGCAGCAATAGCGCCACCCACAGCGCCACCCACAGCGGCAGTACCGTAAGCGACGGCGCGCCTCCTGTTGTCACCCAGGAACTTCGACGCCGCCTGCACGGCGCGGCTGCTCATCTCCTTGCCACCCATCTCGACGCGGCCAAACATGCCGATCACTTCCTTACGGTACAAGACCAGAAGAACGGTCAACACGATCACAACGAGCGTCGCCGTCGCCGGGTTAGAAAGCGTCTGCAACGCGCCACCGTACACGAGGACAGAGATAATGAGGAACACCTCACTGACGAGGAACTTCAACACGCTACCAAGAATTTGTTGCAACCAGCCGAAGAAATACTTACGCGTCCTCTCAGAAATCGCCAACAGGAGGAAGAACGGGGCGAACGCCACCACGACGATAGCCTGGAAATAATAGACGAGCGCCCAGATGCCAGTCACAAAGAACACAATGTTAGCGAGGATACTGGTCACCAACATGCCGCCCGCCGTCATAGGGGCAGACAGTGCGCCAGCCTGAGACGTGAACGACAACCACGTCACATCCGTCGCCTGAGCGGCACCAACCACGCGCCCCCACCTCGGGTCAGAGTAGGTTTTGGACGCGTCATACTCGCCCGAACCGTCATCAATGTTCGTGCGCAACATAGCCGCATACGCGTACAGGTTACACACCTTATCGCTGCCGCCGCCGTTCATGGCGAGAGCCTTACCGTAGGAATCTTTCAACGCGCCAATCGTGTTTTTCGGCACACAGAACTCATCGCCAGTAAACCCTTTCTCTTTCAACCGGGCAGCAAAATCGCCTTCCTTCGTGTCCAGCTCGTCAAACGGCAGGCCGAACGTCTGAATGGCAACAGGGTTAGCGACAAACGCCTTCCACATCGTGCAGGTCACGCCACTAATCGCCAACGAGCCGCCCGTCTCGCCGTCAGCGGACGCGACGCACGCACTCTCGCTACTGGTAGCGTTAGGTCCGCCACCATTCACAGCGTTAGCGACAATACCGCCTACTTCACCCATCACCCACAGTGGGGCGGACGCGAACGTGTGCGGGAACGCCAAAATACCAGCACCCAAAATCGCGGCCACGACGGCCACGACCGCCTCACGCAAAGCTGCCATGATCTGCCCGTGGATGATCTTCCACGCCGCCAACGCGAGAGCAATGATGACAGCCATCACCAACAGCGGCATGTACACGCCCTGCGTCAACACGCCGATAATACCCTTGTCGCGGGAGGTGTCAGACTTGCCGCCGATCACGGAAACGAGGTCAATGCAGTTCTTGCTGTTGCCATCCTTACAGATGAGCTGACTGTTGAAAGCGCTCACGGTCACGTACTTGCCCAACCCCAGAACCATAGTGTTGAGGTTCAGGACAGCGTTCGCCGCCGCCATGCCGACACCTGTGGTTACGCACCCGCCCGTACCCAGCGCTTTGCGTACCTCGTCGGCTTTCGCTTTGTCTACGTGGTCGGCTTCCGGGAACTCCACCTCATTGTCGGCGACAAAGTTCAAGCCGGAACTATTATCGACCTTGCCCGTGCCGTAGAACAGCATGAATTTGGTGCCATTGGCAGCCAAATCTTCCACGCTGAGTACGCGCCGTTTCGCGGTATCGTTCTCGAAACCGCCGGGACTATCCCACGCAGCCGCACGCTGCATGTTATAGCCCAGGCCGGAGCACAAGCCGCCGCCGTCAGCGGACGCGACAACGCCACTGTCGGACCACAAGCCGCCAGCGGCACTGTGGGAGGCAGCGCCGTGTGAAGCGCCCAGCATTGCGCCAAGGAACCCCGTGAGCGCCACCGACAAGACAGCAAACACAGCCGCCAACCTCGGTGCCCACGAGCGGCCAATAAAGCCGCGAGAAACGCCTACAAACACGAAAGAACCTCCAACACAAGAAACAACACCAAACCGCGCGTGAGTCAACCCAAAAGCGCACAGAATAATTACAGCCTAACCACCAAATAGCTACCCACAAGCGGACACAAACAGCCGGGAAGCGGCACAACCCGCCTCCGCGAAAACACCTGTAACCACAAGGAAACAAGCGTAAACGCGGGGCGGGGTCAACGCGCCTCAACAATCGCTACTGGCACGACGACAAACCACTGTTAAGGGCCTGACGATCAGCCTTCCCCACAGTCAAACCATACTTCTCGCTCACTGCCACCCAACGCTGAGAATACTCGCAACGGTACGACTTTAACGGCGGCATATACTCGCCAGGACCAGACGCACCCTTCGACCTATTCTCACGTGCAGAAACAGTCAACAGAACCGTATCCAAATCATTCGCATACGCCTGCTTCTTCGCAGAATCCCACGACGCGCCGCCATGCTGATGCGCATACTGTAGCGGGATAAGATGGTCAATGTCCATCTTCTTCGCATCCGTGAAAGTCTCACCACTATACGGGTCCACCCACGAACCAGATGTCACCTTGCACGTAGACGGGTCAGTCACCACGTCAGAGCCGTCGCGCACAAGCGCCGTCTCACGCGTATCACACGCACCCTGAATCGCAATCCAGTGCTTGTAATCCTTACGATTATAGGGGACAGACGTGTCAGCCTCACCAGAGGGCAGCGCGTCCAATCGGCGTAGCCAATCCTCGCGCGAACCGGAACCAGGGGCAGACGCGGACGACGAGCCAGAATCGCCACTAGCGCTAGAAGAACCAGAACCCGAATCAGACGACGAGGACGAGTCAGAACCGTCACCGGACGCAACAGAACCAGGAGGAGACACGCGCGGGGTATCCCAACACTCATCCACGCTACCGCCCTGCATCGTACACAACGCGGAAGCAGACCAGCTCTTACCCGTCTCCGACAGGTACCGGAAATACCCGCCAAAGCCGCCATGAGCCTGAACGCTCCTCACCAACGACAAAACAAGCACCGCCAACAGGAACAGTGCCACGCCAAGCCGGACAGCAGACGACACGCCAGCAAACAAGCCGCCACCAGACGAGCGCTTTTTACCCTTCGCCGCCACAACAACCTCCACACAAACACAGGCAAAACTACTACAGCAATAGCAACCCTACCATACACACACTACGCCAAGCAAAACGCCGCCCGCCACGCGAAAAACACGTGGCAGACGGCGAATAAAATGCGAGAGAGACCTCTAGGCGCGCACTCACTGAACGCCATAAGTGAACATGTCGCCGGGGCGCAGCGGTAAAGTGTCAACGCCCCCGTCATCGACAACATGAAACGCCACCAAGGCGCAGAGTGCGAGAATGACAATCACCACTACACAAGCGGCGAGAGCCGACCTACCTCGAAAGTAGCTAACAATCACGCAAGCGATAAGAGACACGCAAGCAAAAATAAGCCAAAACAGCATCACGGCAACGCACCCCTCACCGGGTCGCCAGCAGAACTACCAAAGTTCACGCCACACACGCCCACGCCCTCAACCGTCATCGTCTGATCGTAGTCCGTCAACTTATGACCGCCACCCGGCAACATCTCCCGCAACAAGGAAGCCTGAGAACCCATCGGAACAATCACGCGAACACCCGTATTGTCATACACCTGGCGTAGCTCATTCACGCGACGCACCAACTCGTCCTCGCTCTCAGCCGTCACAGCCACAACGAACGAGCCAACAAGCCACGGACGCGACTCGTCCTCAGCGATCACGCTCTCCGCCATCGACAAGTCAGCCAAAGAATCATCCAAACCAGCATCAGACGCGCGCGCCTCCATGCCAGCAGCGCTCACCTTACTCAAATCTTTCGCCTCATCCACCTGGTCCGCCTTCTTCCTGCGAACCTTACGCTTCACCTCAGCGGACGGGACAAGGCGGAAAAACCCAAACGTCGAATAGTCCTCGCCAGCCAATGACGGAACGTACAATACCGGAGGCTGATCGGGATACGTGCTATGGCGAGGCAAACCGCTTACAACAAGCGACGACATGAAACCAGAGCGCTCCACACCATCATACCAGCGGCGCACCTCCACACTACGAGGACGATTCACCACCATGAACTCGTCAACAAGCTCCACAATCTCGCCGCGCCCCACACGCTGAGCGCCCTCATCCTCCAACGGCGGCAACGGCAACTCAGGCGACAACACGGCGTTCATGTAGGCGACAGTCTCAAACGCGCCCTTCACGCGCTCCGCGCCCAACGCGCCCGTAGAAACAACCGCGTGCAACGAGTCCTCTTTCGCACGCCACACGCGCTCCTCCTCGCTCGTTACCTCCTCAACGGGGCCAAACAGGCCAGCGAAACGATGCCACGCCTCGCGCACGCCACGCACGCCAGCGAAAGCCGCACCAAACGAACGCCTGTTACCCAACTTCACACACAAGTACGAGCGGCGAGCACGCGCACCATTATACGCGAGTGTCGCATACTGGTCGGAAACCAGGTCAAGGAAATCACTGTTATCGTCATTGTATTCACTGTTGTGTGCGATCACCTGCTTCGCCCACAAGTCCAAATTCATGGGCAGCACGACAGACGACACGAAAAACTCGCGACTCTCGCGAGACTCCGACCCCATAGCCGCAAACGCGTTCGACAACTGCGCGCCAATAGACGCGCGAGCACCCCACGACATGAAATCGTAAGGATGCAACGACAGGCTATATAGCGCCCACACGCTAGACCCCGTAAAAATAAGGTTCCCAGACAAGCCCCTGGCCGGAATCTCGAACTTCACAACAATAATCCCTTCAACACGCGCGCACGCCAACATTAGAGGCGCGCCCTATAGCAAGAAAAACCCGAAAAGGTGAGCCACAAACGGGGGCGCGGGGAACCTCAACAACACGAGGAACCCCACACCCCCAGCCGCACGCGACCTACTGGCCGGTGATACCCTTCACCACGCTCGTGCCTTCACGGCTCGCACCCTCACCACCAGTGTTATGCAACCACATGGCCGCGCCACCAATCAAGATGACGGCAACGAAACCGCCAATCGTCTTAGTGAGGGCACTCTTCCACGAACCCTCCTTAGCGCCACTCCACAGAGCCTTACCAGCCCACACGAGGAACACAAGGACAAGAGCGGCGTAGAAAATCAACATGCCCTTCGACGTAACATTCGTCGCCGTACTCTCAATAATGTCGGCACGGTACAAGACGCTCGACGCAACACTCGACAACATAAAAACCTCCACAAGAAAAGATTGTCAGACAACCACCCAATAGCGGACGGAACCAAAAACCGCGAACAAAAAGCTCACGAAACCGCCGGATTCAACCGGAACGGCTCAAACCTCTCCACCGCCCAACGAGACCCATCCTTGACAAGAGCCACCACATACTGCGACTCAAACGCGTAACCAGACGACCCGGCAGAGCTAGACGTAGAAGAAGCCGAGGGGGACGTGGAACCAGTAGACGAACCAGAACCGGAACCGCGAGAAGAAGAGGACGAAGCACCAGGAGATACCTGCGACCACTTCACCGACACCAACGCACGAACATGCGACGCGTCCTCGCCCTGAATAAGGCGAACATTCACGTTCGACTCAGCGCCACCAGCAACCTCAAACTCGCCATTAAACCCATTAAAAATACTCACGTCAGCGCTAGGCGACACGTACTGATTGAGAAGCGTGTGGTTACCCGGAGACGCCTTACCGTAAGCATCCAAGAACCCGAACACGGCACCCTTCAACGCCGTCTCCTCGCCGCCCGAATACGCCTGCCCAGTGCCAGGGTCAGTGTACGCCGGAGCGTCAGCGGACGCGCCAACAGCCGGAGCCGGAATCAGAGACGGCGAATTAGACGGAATCATCAACATGTCTTTCGCCTTGTCGTAATAGACACTCACCTCCAACGCCAACCAATGCGGCGACGGATTAACAGTAGCCGCCCCATCGCCGTCCGTCTGCTGGTCAACAACAAGCATCTGAACCTTATACACGCTCACCTCAGCGGTACGCGGCAACACCTCAAACACGTTCACGTCGCCGACAAGACGATACGACCCGCCCTTCGGCCTCGACAGCGACGCGCCAGTCACGCTCGCAGACTTACCCAACGCACCAGTGTAGAAATACGAGAGGGTTTTCTCGCTCGTCTCCGACCCGTCAGCCGTCACATACGCCTCAGCGAACCTGCGCGCAAACGCCTCGCCGCGCTCCATCGGGAACCCAGTCTCATGAATCGACGCGTCGATCTGACCCTGAACGTCACTCTCCGTCAACGGCTTGTTCATCCACAGGTAAGCGCCGCCGCCAACGAGACCGGCAACCAGCAGGGAAACTGTCGCCCACGCGAACATGCGTGAGCCACGCTGACGGTCCTTCCGTTTATCCAGCGGACGAACATGCCCCTTACCATCAATGAATCCGCCAATATCAGCCAAGTCCCCGCCAGCCTTCGCGCCCTTACGCGCCACCCTACTCAGGCGACGACGCCCACCCGGCGACAACACCACCGCAGGAGCGTCAGAAGCCACGTCAGCGGCTTCAACACCGTCAGACCCGACCTCGGCACCATCGGCGACCGAAAACGCGTCAGAAGCCTCTACAGGTGCGTTATCGGCGACAATATCACCGTCACCCACGTGCTCCACGTCGCCAGAAGCACCCAAACCTCGACCCAAACCCATCAACAAACCCCTTCACCAACGCCGCCCGCACAAGAGAGCGAGCACAAAAGTAACCAATACCAACAAATAGCCAACAACCGGACGCTAACGACGCAAACCGCGACGAACAGGCGCGCCACCCGCAGAGCCACCGGCACCGCCCTGTGACGAACCCGCAGGGGCGCTACCAGTGGAACCGCCAGCGGGAATAGTCCCCGGCAAACCGCCAACCGGCACGCCAGGCAACGCAGCCGCAGGAGGACTGCCAGCCGGTCGCGTCCCAGGTAAACCGCCACCAGGCGACGGCGAAACACCGGGCAAAGCGGTAGCAGTGGGCGACGACGGCGCAGTTTCCGAGACCGTAACCCCCGGCGACGCCTGACCGCCACCATGTGCGCGACCTCCGCGCTTACCGCGACGCTTACGCCCCTGAGAACCACCAGACGCGCGCCCATCACCAGGCGACGGCAACACGCCAGAATCAACGCGAGCAGACTCGCCACCACCCACGGCGGCGCGAATCTCCTCAAAACGCGCCCGGTTAGCAGCCAACGCCCTATCAGCCGCCGCCTTATTGTACGAATCACCCAACACCTGATCGGGCGGAATAAGGCGAACCTTACGCACCCACACGCCGCCAGTAGAACCAGCCTCACGGCGGCGACGGCGACGCTCACGCCACCCCACGCCCTCCGGCGCGCCGCCCTTCACCAGGTACACGGCCTCGCTCCTAAACCCATTATCGGGCTTCGGAGACACCAAGCGCGTAAACAACTCGGGCGGCGTAAACCAATCCTCCGAAGCGTCCTCCGTCACATTCTGATTCTTCCGGTTCAAGAAATTCAACGAGAACATGTGCGTCTGATTGTCATTCGTCCGCCTCCACGCCGCACGCTTACCCTTACCAGCGATACCCGCCACACGCTCAGCACTGTCACCGCCAGCACCGGAACACACGAGGAACGAGCTAATCGTGTCACACACGGTCGTCAAATACGCCTCGCCGTTACCGGGGGCAGCCGTCACAATGTGGGAGAACGACTGAGCGGCCAACGTGGTGCGCAGCCCCGCGCTACGCCCCTTCTCCAACAGGGGTGTTACGAACGTAATCGGAATCTCCTGGAACTCGTCACAGTACAAGCTCAGTGGCGACTTTTCGCCGTGGCGCTGCCTGTGGTCCATCACGCGCGCCATGTCACTGAAAAACAGTGCGCCAAGCGTGCGCGCCGTCTCCTTATCCGCGCCAGACGGCACAGTAAACAAAATCACGCACGGCGGAGCGTCGTCAGCAGTATCGCGAGCAATGTCAATCATGTGATAGTCATACGGGTTGGCACTCAAATGCGGGCCGAACGCACTCATCGACAATGCACGCATCTTACCAGCAACAGCGCTCGCCTGAGCCGCCAAATCAGCGCCCCTCGACAGCTTACGGTACACGCCAGCGCCAGCCTCATACGCGTCCGTGCCCTTCGCCGCATCCACGAGCTGACGGAACGCGTCAATGTTGCACGCGTCCTCCACGGCCTGCACCATGCCGCGCTCCCACCGGATGAGCGGAACATCCTTCGGGTCCACCGCGTCAAACAGCGTAAACAGGGCGTTCAAGAACTCCTGCATGTCGCTACGGTACTTGTCGGACTCCTCAGTCCACACGCGCAAGTTCAGAACGGTTCCCGCGCGCTGCACGCCGCCCGTCGCCAACGGGTCATATGAACACATGCCATCCGACAGGGGAATGTCATACTCGCTCAACCGGCCCTGGCTCACGTGGTAGAACTGGTAGCCGTTTTCTTTGCACATGGCGGCAATATCAGCGGCCAACGCCTTATCGCCCTTCAAGTCCATGTAAGCGATATGTTTCACGCTTCCCGTGGACACTTCCGCGTACAACATGCTTTTCATTGTCGTGGTTTTACCCGCGCCAGCGCCGCCCGTCATCACCATGCCGAGATTCGCCTCAGTGGGGGTGCGCGCCACAATCTCATCCGTCTGCGACAGCGGATTATCGCTCAAAGGCTCCTCGACACCCAACGGCACGCTACCGTTCTCGGCGGCCACACCGGCTTTCAACGCTTTCAACCGTGCGCGCCTGTTCATCGCCTCCCAAGGGGCGCGCCTGTACGAAAAGCGGCTCTTCCAGTCGCCCGCGCCTTTCAACTCACGGATGTGCGGACTCACACGCAACTGATAGTGCAACATCGGATAGGGCACCATGCCAGCCCACACGCCCACCAGAGCGCCCACCAGCACATACAACCACAGCAAGCCCCACCAGAACTCGCCGCTATCGTAAGCGAACCCCGCACCCTGCAAACCCATAACGACGCCGCGCAGCCCAAACAGCAACGCAACCGACAACAGGGCGGCAATCATGACGGCGACCGTCCACTTCTGACGCAGCCACCGCATCACCACGAAATGAAAACCAACCGCCGCAATAGTCGCCGGGAAAAACAGCAGACACGCGACCGCGATCTGACCAGCACGAGACAAGAACGCGCGCTCAACCGCCTCATTCTCATTCTCAATACCGTCATGCGCGCGAACATCATTCTCGTTCTCGCTCACGCAACCTCCACACACTCACACGCGCCACACGCGGGCGCAACAAACAAGCAACTAACCGACAGGGAAATAGCGCCACAAAAACACGGGGACGCGCCGACTCGCCTAATCAGTCGCGCCCCACGCCAGCATCCAACAAGCGGAAATACTCGCGGAACGCCACCGCACTCACGCGCACATAATCGGCGTCCGTCAACTCGCCCACGCCAGGGGCCGGGAACTCACACAACCCCAACACGACACCCATCACGTCAGCGCACTCGCCGAAATCATCCAACAGGACACGCTCACGCCCCCACAACGAACGAAAACCATCCAACAAGCGAACGAACGGGGCGGGCGTAGACGGTTCAGAGGCGAGGCGACGCAACAACTCCACGCGCTCCGCCACGTCCTCGCCCGCCTCGTCGCCGTAATCGCTCTTCGACGGAGGGGCGTAAAACAAGCCAGCGAACGCCTGCACAAGCAACTGTACGCCCACGCTCTCGCCATGCCAACGACGCACCCACTCACAATCCGCGCACGCCCCGCCATCAATCCGCGCGGACACCTGCGGCACCGGAACACTCTCAACAGTGGAACCCGACACCAGAGTGTCAACAAACGCGGTCCTCTCGTCGGCAAGCTCACGCATCGACTCCGCACCAACACCAACAAGCTCAGCAACGTCAGCGGCGAGCACGTCACGCGCCACACCCGGACACTGAGCCAACACCGACGCGGCCACGCGCGCAGCGCGCATACGCTGCCCCGCATCCGACAAGTCAAACTCGCCGATCTTCTCAGAAGCGACAAACGCCGCCAACGGCACGCTCTTACCCACGTCAAACAGGTTACGCGCCGCGTCCACGCCACCACTGGCGAGCACGTCACACGGGTCCACGCCGTCGGGACACAAGATAACGCGGCCGTCAGCGCGCACCTGCTCCACGCGCTCAAACGCCTTCACGGCCGCGCCCCTGCCCGCGTCGTCGCCGTCAAACACGAACACCACCTGACACTCGTCCCCGGCGGATCGGCGCACCAACATCGCGTGGTCGCCAGTAAACGACGTGCCCAACGACGCGACAACGTTAGTGACGCCAGCCTCCACGGCGGCGGACACGTCAAACTGCCCCTCGCACACGAACACGTGCCCCGCCTTCTGCGCGTCACGCAGGCCGCGAGCTGACCAATACAGCTCGTGGCGCTTAGAAAACAACTCGGTTTCGCGCGTGTTCACATACTTACCCATGTTGTCCTTGTCGGACAGTTTGCGGGCGCTGAACGCGATAGGGTGCCCGTGAACGTCCGTGATCGTGAACACAAGTCGGTCGCGGAACATGTCAAAATGCGCGTTCCTGTCGTCCGGGTCAGCATCCTTACGGTGAGAGACGACGCCAGCCGCGCGCAGCTCATCCAGCGTGAACAGTGGCGCGTCCTTCCACGGGCGAGCCTTCAACAGGTACGACATGAGCCTGTTACCACCCGGCGCATACCCGTACACAACGCCGTCAGCAGACGACGAAAAATCGGGGTACCAGGAGCCGTTGTCGTTTTCGTCGCCGGGGCACTCGTCCGACAGGCCGCGCTCAGTGACCGCCACCCTCGCCGGGTGATCTTCTGGCAGCTCGTGGTATCGCTGAGCGTAGAACCTTGCTGCCGTTCGCATCAGGGCACGCAGTCGAGACTGTGGCGAGTCGTCGCGGACAGCGGCAATGTCGATTCCAGCCTCGCGCGCGAGGTCACGCAGCGCCTCCGAAAAGTCCACGTCGCGCTGCACTTGCACGAGGGTGAGGAGGTCGCCGGAAAACCCACACGACCAACAGTGAAACCTGTTCTCTAGCTCAGACACGTCCATCGACGGGTTACGGTCGTTGTGCGCGGGGTTTTGGCAGTTGATGCGCAGGCCGCGACTTGTTTCCTCAATGCGCGTGCCCGGTTTCAGGTCGGCTGCGTGCGAGCGCACGTAATCCACCAGCGGTAGCGCAAGTTTGACTTTCTGCGCAGTGTTTTGTTCCACGTGTCCCAACTTCCCTTACTTGTTCGCTGCACGGTTGTGCGGATGCGCACGGTTTTTCTATTCTCTGTCTATGGTAGAAGGGCGTTTGGTGGGTTGTCAAAACCTCGCCAAACGCCCTCCCGTTGTCGCGGCGCTCCTGCCTTTACTGCGCTGTTTCCAGTGCGGCGGTGGCGGCGCGCTTCACCCTGTCCGGGTTGAAACCCGACCAATGTTCCACAATGTTGTCGCCACTCTCGTCGCCGTATGCGGTCGCGTGGTTGTCGCGGACGACGACGACGGGTGCCTGCTGGTAGCCCAACTGCTTCACGAACTCGTAGGCCACGTCATCTTCCGTCACGTCCACCTTCGTGTATGGCGCGCCCATCTTGTTCAGGAGACGCGCGGTTGCGTCACATTGTGGGCACCGGGGCTTAGAGTAGACGGTAATGTCGTACCTGCTCATAGTGTTTTCTTCTGTCACTGTTTCCTCTCTCATTGTTGCGGGCCGGTAGCAACCAACCCACCATTGTTAAAACATTAAACTAAATGCGCTCGTAGCGGAACACGCGCGCACGTAAAGGGCCGCCCCTTACCGGCGGTTCCTCTTCTTTACGCGATACACGGGCGCAGCCATAGCGGGATGCCCAACGCCCTGCGCAGACAAGCGGCTATCATCCAGCGCACGCGACCACAAACCAAGGTCAGGCTCACCGCCTGCGTGAGCGGACAACTCGGGTCCATCCACAAGAACCAGAACATCCTCATTCACAGGAATCGCCTTACCCGACCCCGTAGACCCAGCAATCAAACACATCGGCGCAGCGTTCGCCGCGTGCTCATCAATCTGCACACCCTGCTTCATCTTCTCTTTCGCCCCCGAATCATGCCACGAGTAGCCGATCACATGCTCTTCTTCGCCCGTCTCAGGGTTATGAGTCGTCACGCCACCCTCAACACCCAACCCAAGGGGGATAAACGTCCACGGAATATCGTCGCCAAGAATATGGTCCACACGCAACGGTGCCATCATCGGAAGCGGCGGCAGACTCGTAATCGTCACCGTGCCCTCGTCCGGGTTCCACCCCAACGGACGCTTCGTGTCATCATCCACGCCGCTCTTTTCCACCCACGCAAGCTCGCGACCGAAAGCCCCGTTAAACGTGCGCAGAAAATTCTCCTCCTCGTACACGTCAAACGAGTACGCGGGCGGCAGCGAAAACTTAATCTCTTTCGGCTTCAACGGGTCACGCCACGCCAACACTTCAATACATTCACCGTATTCCTTGAAGCCGCCACTCTTTAGCCCCAAGCGCGGTGCCGACACCTCAAACATGCGCACCAACAGGCGCTCACGCCCATCCACGATAGCCTTCACGCTCGACACCATCAAACGATGCAGCAACGGCCCACCAACCAGGATAATGAGCGCGACAGGTATCCACACGTATAGCGCGCCAAAAACCGCACCCAACACCGCCATGACAGCCTGAACGAGCGGCCAAAAACGCCGATACTCAATGTTCAACGTCACAGGCTCGCGAGCCTCACGCCCCTTCTTCTCATCCGCCGCCCGCGCCTTACGAACAACAACCTGACGCGTATCCTCACGACGCGCGAACCGAATATACGGCTTCCACACGCTGCTCTTTTTCGGCGGTGGAACCTCACCCTTTTTCGGCTTGGTTTTTTCGAGCTTACGCTTCACAAACAGCCGATAATGAGCGGCCGACCACAAGCCAGGCACCCACACCACAGCCATGCCACACGCGAGCGCACACAACACGCCCACAACAACCCTCGTCACCACAAGAAAAACCCCTTCAACACGCCCACAAGAAACAGCGCGGCCACTACTGCCATGACAAACCAGACAACACAGACTCCACAGCCTGCCCATCCACGCCCGACACAGCAACCATCATCCCATCAGACAATAGTCCCACACCCACATGCAACACGCCCCCATCGTCTGCGCCGCCCGGCACATCCACCATAAACACGTCCAGCACGCGCGAATCAGCGAACGACCCAGACACAACGCCCACGCGCACACTCTGAGCGGCCACAAACAAGTCACCGTCCAAGCCGCCGCGAACCACGCTCACCGTCACACCACCGTCACCGCTCACGGCGACAGGACACAGGGTGCTCGCCCCGTCAGCCAACGCGCACTCCTGCACGCCACGCCACCCAGACCCAGGCAACACCAGCCAACGCGGCCACCCATCCACGCCCACACGCCGACCGTCAGCGTCCAGCCACGCGCGCACACTACGCCCATCCATGCGCGTGTCACGCTCCCACGCGCCCTGACTCTCATGGTCCACACTGTTGTTGCCCGACGCGGTTTCGCCAGCCTGCGGGTGACGGTCACGCACCAGCTCATAAAACCCCAACAAGCCACCATCATTTACCGCCACATTATTACCGCCACTGGCGGTAATAGACTGACCCGACGACTGCGCGCCACCCTCATGACGGGAGCCACCAGACAACGCATACAAGGCCCCAAACGTAACCGCCACAACCAGGGCGGGCGCAACAAGGAACAGCCACACCGGAACACCACGCCGCTCACGAGAAACAGCAGTGACGCGGCGAGGCGAACGATCATCCGCACTACCGCTCTTGACGGGCTTCCACGCTACGCGACGGGAACCATTAGTAGACACAACAACCACTCCACCAAAAAGTCAACAACAACCAAACAGCAAACAAACAGGACGCAGGGTTAGCGGCGAGGCTGCGGCCACGACGCGGGGACAGTCACACCAGACGGTACGGCAGGAGCGGACGGCTCCACGCCAACATCCACAGTCATCTCCACCGGCTTCACCACCTCACGCTCACACTGCGCGCGTGTTTTCGCCACACCGGCAGACGCAGACGGCGAGGGAGACGGGGAAGGACGAGTAGATGGCGACGGTGAAGGCGACACCGAGGGCGCACCACCCATACACGCGGCCACAGCAGACTCCCACCGGGCAGACGCAGCATCGCGAGCATCAACACGGTCACGCCACACATCATGCGCAGACACATACGACACCCACGTCGGATAAAACGAGGCGCGCCCATCAGCAAGCGCCTTACGCGCCGCATCCACCTCACTAACGCGCCGGTTGTAGTCACCAGCGTTCGCCGCCACGGCCGCGCCAGACACGCCCCTCCACCTCGCGGCACTACGATCACGATACAAGGCGGCGGCAGCAGCATCTGCCTCGCCCTGAGCCGACTCCACCGCGTGTGCGCGCGCAGCCGCCAACCCGGCAGCATCAACAACAGGAGCGGCCTGACCAAACCACGACCACCCGCAGCCAGGACCATCATCGTCAGCCACGCGATACAACACGGTACGCCACGCGGACGCAAAATCAACCGTAGCCGCCTCATCAGAAAAAGCAACCTGCGGACGCGCGGGAAGAGACGGGAACCCGTCAGGCAACGGCCCCTCCGGCTCCGGCACAGACGGAACATTTAATGCGGGCGCAGACAACGACACTCGACTCTCACCAGGGTCCACAATGGACGGGCCAACAGTCTGAGACTCCACCAAACCCGTAAACCCATCACCATCATAGTACGGCGACCTCACCGTATCACCCGTACTCTCCGACAGGGAAACACAGCCGCCAGCAAGAAGAAGCGACTCCGCGCGGCCGCGCACGCCACGCCAATCCGCGCCAGACACACCAACAACAACACTACCAGACTGGAACAACGCATACTGTCCACCAGCCCACTTGCGCGACCCAGACGCGCCATCCACACCCTCACCCAAACACGAATCAACGCCGTCAGCGAGCGCCACAAACCCCGACGCAGCATAACCGGGAGGAAACACAAACGCGCTCACATAAGAGGAGCCACTACGAGACGACCCATACAACAGGGGACGCACACCCAGGCGAGACACGCCAGGAGAACACGACACACCATCCAACACGGGCGGGTATCCGCCAATCTCACCAGCCTGCCACCCCTCACCGCCATCAGGAGACGCGACAAACGCGGACAGCCACGACCACGCGGCAGACGCGCCCACAACGTTCTCATACGGCGACTCAGACTGCGCCCCACTCTCAGTATCCTCACCGAAATGGTTAAGGGTACGGACAGTCGAACCAGTCTGCCACGCAAGTAGCCCGACTAGACACGCGCCCAACAGTGCGGCAACACTTTTTGCGACAAACGACCCACTGCCCCGTCGCCCTTCAGCCGACACCATGTAACCAACCCCTCCTACAGCCGCGTCACCCGCGAAAGCCCGCGCGATGCCAACGTGTAGCTAGAAAACTCTTCTTCAATGCTCACATGATAAACGCCGCCCACCCCGCGTGTCCAGTCCTCGCCAAAACAGGTGAGGAAGCAAGGGGGCACAGTCGGCGTGGGCAGCGTGACGTGGACGCGAACAGGCGCGCGCGATGTCTTTTCCTAGTGGGAGATTTTTACAGCTTTCTTCCAAAAATGAGGCCCGTCCTCCACCAGGTAGAACGTGTAGCCGCCACGCGGGCGACGCACAGCAACAAACACGTGGCTCACCGTCTCGCCCACAAGATACTCGCCTGCATACTCCTCACCCAGGAGAGAAACAACAGTGGCGCGAGCGCCGGCAAGAGACCCAACCGACAACGCCATCAGCAAGCTACGCCCGAGTGCCGCCTCAGCTTCCTCAACCGTGTCAAAAATGCGCATGATAAGCCTTTCTCATTGCTGGCGCATCCGCGCCAAACCTCCATTGGCATTACAGCATAAAGGATACCACATGGAACCGAACCGAGAACGGCAACAAGAAAACACGCCAGACACGCTCTAGCAGCGCGCCGCACGCGGAATCCACAAGGGAAACGCTGGAACGCGCTCTCGCGGCCTCCCACACCCCAAGCACTACCAGGACGCATCGGGTGTGCGAAACCCCCGCAGCGGTCCATACAGATACCGATACGGGGGCATTTCGCGCGCCGGGGGCGAACAGAGGAGCGTGTTATGCGGTTGCGTCGCCGCCGGTTGCCAGCACACACCACGACAACACCAAATCATCGCTCACCGTGTCGCCGCCGATACGCTCAGCGACCGGCACATACGCGCCCACAAGAAGCTCGCACGCGCCCAAAAAGTCACCCGCACCGAAACGCTCCTCCAACGCCTCCACATCTAAAGGCTCACTGCGCACCTCAACCGGCAACAACAAGGGGTACGGCAACAAAGCGGCTCCCTCGCGGGCGCGCCGCTGATTCTCCTCCCACAACCTGCGACGCAACCCCAACGCTGGCGAAATACGCCGAGCGAAATCGACAACAAACCAATCCGCAAACGACCTTGGAGGAACATCCTCCCACGCCAGCGTACCTCCACTACTCACTTGCTTTCCTCACTCTCGTTATCGCCAACACGTTCACCATTCCTGTTGCCGTTCTTGCTCTTTTTAGCGTCATGTCCGCTGTTGCCGCCGTCACGGTTAGAACCGTTTACAACACCATCATCGTCACGCAAAATACCCACGTGTTCGTTATTGCGAGCAAAACCGCCCAAACCATGCTCCTTACTGCGCGACAACGCGGCGTCCTCCAACAACATCTCACTACTCGACGAACCAGTAACGGGCAAGCCCGCCCTGTAATCGCGGCCAGTACGACCATGATAATAGGAGATCACAGCGTCAGCGACAAGCTCACGAGCCGCCTCATACTCGCCGCGAGAAGCCAACAAGTCCAACGCCGCACGGTCCACGTGAGCCTCAACCTCCGGCGGCAACTGGAAGGTGCCAGCCCGCTTGAAATCGCCACCCCAATGCACCGCACGCTCCATGTGGGCACGCTCCTCACACTCAAACGCCGTCATCAGCAGAGTGAGCGCACTACGCATCTCCGCATCAGACATAGCCAAACGGTGGTCACCCACGGCCTCAACCGTGCGGATAACGTCGGCCACCGCGTCAGAGTGCATCACGGACGCCCCATCACCCATTAGGCGCTTATCCTCCTCATACACGAGGTTCTGCGCCTCATCCTTGCGGGCCTGCTCATATTTCTCGTCCGCAGCCTGATTGAACCGGATAGTGACAGCCATAGCTGGGTCAGAATCGTCAAAAAGACTACTCTCGTAGCATGTGTGGCAAATGTACGCGCCAGACGCGAGACGGCCACCATTAAAGACGCCAACGCCATCCTCGGCTTCACTATCCACCAGCGGGCCACCGCACGATGCGCACGACCTGCCCGCAAACTTCGCCAACCCCTCACGGCCCGCCGCACGGTCCTCATACACGCCGACCGCCGTTTCCAAACCGGGCCGCGTGTACACAAACAGCTTGCCCTGCTCACGCAAGCCATCCCAGAAACCGCTCTTCGCGCTACGCCCATACGAGCGCGCCGTCGCAGCACCAGCCACGCCAGCCGCAGCCACGTTACCGACACTACGACCCACGCCCAAAGTGCGAGACCCCACTCGTCGCATCGACCCAGCCAACCCAGACAACGCCGCGCTCTCAGTAGCGCCACCGGCCGACAGGGCGGACAGTAGCACGTTGTACAGGCGCTTGCGGCCAAGCCACACGACCAGTCCGACAACAATGAGGAACATCATCGTCGTCCACCAGCCAAGCTCCCCCAACATGTTCAACAGTGCGCCAGTAAACAGCAAGTCAACGATCAACAGGAGGCCAGCGCCCAGCTTGAAAGCAAACACCTTCACCAGCAATCGCCACCACTGGCCGAGCGCACGCCAACCAGGACCACTCCACAACCCAAACAGGAGGAACAGCGGCAACAGGCACATCACCATCACCAAGCCGAGACCAAACACGACACTCGACAAGGCCAACAGCATAGGCGCAACCAACGCCACGCCAGCCACCACGAGAGACGAGAACACGGCACCCAGGCGAGCCAGCATGTCGCGGCCCGTCCACATCTGCCAATACGGTGACGGCTGATTATCCTTCGGCGCAGTGTACGTCACAGCCGCCGTCGCGCCCGACGGTGTTTCGCTCCTCTGCTCCTCCTCATAATTCGACAGCGCATCTACCACGCGATACCAGTCAGTCTGCACTGCCAGGTTCGGCAACGGGTCCACCCCATCCTTGCCGACAAGAGCGTGCGCACGCGTCTGAGTGCTCACCTGGAAAACAGCCCAGTTGTGCATGAACCCGCCGCCACCCAACGGCACGGGCGCATCGCCCACCATTGAATCGTTCACGTTGCCCAGCTCGCCAACCTGCTCGCCCTCGGCGTCCACCATGTTTTCAGGCGCGTAACCGTTCGCCCACAAATGATTGTAGTCCACACCGTACTGGGCGATGCTCCACGGCCGCAAGAGAAGCTGCTCCCACAACTGGCATCCGACCGCGCTCTGAGCGTCCAAACCGGCGCGCGTGAGCGCCGCCTCCACGCTCTCGCCATCGTTCACGCCTCCCACGTTGCCGCCGGTCTTGCCGCACATCGTAGATTGAGACTCGAACTGCTGAGACACGCCAGACAACACCACACCATGCACGAGAGAAGCTGCCCTCGCAGGGGCAGACACCACCAGGGCAGGCATGGCGGACAACATGCCCGCCACGAACAAGATCACAAACGGGCGAATGGCGAGCTTCAATGCGGCGCGCACACTACCTGACTTCACGAACGCCCACAACGCCACCATCAGACTCAAAATGACAGCCAACACCGACAGCGGCGTAAACACGCCCTCCATGAGGCGCACAAACAAGCCGCTATCGCCGTCAACGACGCTCGACAGGCCAAACGACGCGGTAGGGTCAGCGAACGCCAACCCGATGAGCGCAATGGTCGCGCCCACAACGATTTTCGTCAACAAGAACACGAAATTTGCGGCACCGTTAGCGAAACCCACGCCCCACTTGTACATGGTGGACGAATCGTAGGCTTGCGAGCGCACGTCCTGAGATGCGGACAACGCGCTGTACGTGGTTTTCGGCTCCAACCTGCCGGGGTAGAACACGCTACCCTTCAAGTCCTGCGGGTCCTCGCCCTTACACGCGTCAAACTTGTAATACTTCCACTCCCCGTAATAGGCGCTCAACTTCAACCCGGACACGCCGAAACGATCATAGGGCGTCACGCGTTCACCGCCATTAAACGACAGCTCCTCCGCGTCCGCCGCCCTCGGTGTCACGGACACGTTGTAGCCGACGATACGACTGTTTGTTTCAGCGAAATCGCGGCCAGCGTAGGAGATCATGCCGTTAATGCCCGCGTCCACACGGTCCAAGGACGCGGCCGCACTCTTCGACAGCAACTCGTATGGAACCACATCAGTGCTGACCATGTTGTAAATAATGTCGCCGCCGGGAACCAGGTGACACATCGCCCAACCGACCACACCCAGGCTATCCTGCTTGTCGTCGTCAGCCAACGCGCGCGGCACCACGTGAGAACCAAACACGGACAGGCACAACACCATCACAGCCAACACGGCGGACACGGCTGCGCCGACCGTTGCGGACGCGCGGCGGTGGCGCGCAGAAACAGTCCACGCGCCAGCGCCGCCAGCGTTCACCGACACCATCAGTTCTCCTCCTCAGTTCCACCACCAGCGGCGGCGCTCACGCTACTGTCGTCCGCGTAAGCGCCGTGACCGTCACCAAGAGTCTTTCCGTCACTCGAACCGCCACGGTGCGACGCGCCATCTTCACGGCGCTTGCGCTCCGTCTCCCACACGCCGCCAACATCACGACCGCGTAGGCTACCGTCACGGTACTTGCCGGACGCGCGGTGACCCTTCTCAGCGCGCTCTTTCGCGCGCGCTTCACGCTCAGCGTCACGCGCCAACAAGCGGTCCTGCTCAGCATCCAGGCGCGCAATATCCGCGCGAGACTGTTCCAGCATCTTACGCACGCGCGCCTTCGATACGCGCCCGCCCTCATCCAGTGCCGCATTGTGAGCGCGCATAGCTGCCGCACTGGATGCGACAGCATCCACGTCCACGTCAACCGTGTCACGGTTCATGTCCTGCTTGGACCTCACCGCGTCCACGCCCGCGTTCTGGGACTCCACGTACTCGCGGCGGTCTTTCGCGGCGCGCGTCACCATGCGGCGCATCTTCCTGTCGCCCAACACGTCGGAACGCTGCGGCGGCACCGGCTTGTACTGTCGTTCACCGTTAACCAGCTTGTACTGTCCGTCGCCGTCAGCGAGCACGCGGCCCGACAGCTCGTTCCACGCGGACAACAGGCGCTCATACTCCTGGTACTCGCTGGTTTTCTTGTACTGGTCGCCCACAATATGCTGCACATGCTTATCCTGCATGGCATCCTCACGATACCTGCTGCCCACGCTCGACGACACCTGTTCGGCGGTCTGCAAGGCCGCGAAACCACGGCGACGCTGACGAAAGAACAACTGCTTGCCTTCACGTTTCATCGCGTCCCCAGCTTCACGTAGCCCTTCGCGCACGTCGCCGCGCGCACTCACAGTACCGGCAATGAAACCACCCGTCGCAGACACGGCCGCAACACGGGCCTGCTGCATTTTGTTAGCGATAAACCCGGTGCCCGTGGAGCGCGTCGAGAACGGGTCGCGCACAAACCCGGCACCGACGCCGCCGACGCCGCCCAAACCTTCGGCCAGCTCACCCGTCACATTCAAGATTGTGCGACGCTCCATCATGAACAGGACGCACACGATCAACGCGAACAACATGCCAGCGCCGCCACCCGTGCCACTGTTACCTGCGGTCACGAGAATACGCAACATCACGGCGAGCATCATACCCAGGATGACGCGCTGAATCATCAGGCCAACAACGTTGCCCGCGTACATGGTGAACTTGCGCCAACCCACGGTCGGATGCAACGCCACCAGAAGCATGAACGGCAACAATAGGAGCATGAGCGCCGCCGTGAACGTCACCGTGATCTTCGCGATACTGTAGGCGACGACCGTCACACTGCCAGCGATAGCGACCACGGGAGCGAACATGCCACTCCACGATAGGCTACCGCCGCTCTTCCACGCCGCGAAATGACGGGAATCGTAGCCGGACCCAAACAGGCCAGCCTGCGCGTCCACCACCCTGTACAGGTTAGGGTTCACGGCCCGCCCCGTGCGGGACACAGCCTCACGGGATGCGGTACCCGACCCCATAGCGTCCACCTGGTACAGCGCCCAGTTGTGCTCGGTCACGCCGCCGCCCATGTTCACGGCCGCGTCACCCACCAGAGGCGCGTTCGTGTTCGCCAAAGCATCGCCACCCTCGGGCGCGTAACCAGCAGCGTACAAGTCATCGTAGGATGCGCCCCACTGAGACTGCACGTAGGGGCCGAAATAGAACGCCCGCCAGTTCTCACACATGAGAGTACGCACAGCCGTGGATGCCTGCCAGTCGCCGCCCACACTATTCTCGCTACTGTCGGCCTCGTGTGCCTGATTGCCGTTCGACGCGGTACACAGGTTATTGTCCACACTATTACCCGTGGACAAGATTACGCTCGTGATAGCCGCGTCCGCTTTCGCCGGATAGTAGTCCACCGCGCGCACCAGTGAGGCAGGAGACACCAGGAGGGTAGCGCCAAACACGGCGGCAAGCAGCGTCGTCAACGCCATCTTCACCATACTGACAGTGCCCGTCACCAGTCCACGGAACAACGCATAACACAGCGCTACGAGAGCTACCAGCACAACCAGCGGGAAATACAAGCCATCCCTGATGATCTCAACAGTTTTCACGATCACGCCACTCACATTCAGCGAGTCCAAGATAGGCGAGTAAGCCAATCCGATAGCGGCATTGGACACGCGCGTCGCCAACCCGCTCACAGCAAGCCCCATGTTAGCAAACGCGTTAGAAGCAGTCGGCAAACCAAACAGGACACCAACCACCTCATCCGACGACATGACACGCGAGTCAGCGGCGGGCTGGTCCTGCGACGGCAAATAACCGTTACCAAACAAGCCGTTTTGGATGGGGGAGCGCACGCCGTGACCACACGCAGGGTTCACGGTGCCGTCACTCAAATACACGTTGACGGTGCGACCATCCTCGTCCAGCACGTCGCGGCCGCTCTCATCCGTGCAGATAAAGCGGTTCCACGGAGCGTTGTAGTTTTTCTCCGGGTCCGCTTCAATGGCTTTCTTCACGGCGGACGCGAGCACGCCTTGCACGAACTTGTTGTTGTTCGCTCCCTGAGCGCCCTCCAAGTACGTGTTGTTCGCTTTCTGCCACTTGTCAGCCCAACCAGCCTGCATGTTTTTGATAGTGTCAGCACGCTTCGACTCGTCCGCGTCGTAGGGGATAGCGATGCCGTACTTTTCTGCCGCCTTGAACAGGCTGTCGTTGCGTGTACGCCAGTCGGCGAGGGTTTCCTTCTTCCCGTTGCCGTCAACCGTCCAAGCGGCTTTCTTGTTGCGGTCCACGCTCTTCTGCTCAGCCTTACAAGCGGCCTCGGTCGGGCCGGGAGCAATATCTGAGTGTAGGCGCTCCTCCACGGTGCCGTCAGTTTTTGTGACCATGCACAGTGCGATGTCATCTTTAGGCATGGCGGGCAGGTCGCGGATAGCCATAAGATCGTCCGGCGTTTTCGCCGCGTCCGGGCGACCGCCGCTAATCGCTTCGATCAGCATTTGTTGGCCGCGCGCCCCGATCTCCTCAGTCGTCAACTCGCGGCCACCGTACAAGGTAGCGCCGTAGCCGACACGATACCAGGCGTACAGGTCCAGCGTGTTCTGGTCACTCGTATCCAACAACGTGTTCGCAGTCGCTCCCGCTCCACCCGAGAACAGGCCAGTGTAGAAAGACGCGATACCGCCGATCAGGTCACCCTTACTGAACGACTGTGCGGCGTTACTGGCAGCGGTGGACACCGCACCCGTCACGCCGTTAATGACAGCAGTCACACCCAGGTTGATTTTCTCCATCCACCCATAGTTACTGAGACTACGCGCCGCCGTCAACACCTTGATATGGTCCCACTCACCCACGTAGCTCGTGTACCGCAGGTTGTAGCCGTATAGCTCTAGGGCCGTGTACTTCGCTTGACGCTCACCGGGGTTAGCGGGAGCGCCGCCACCCGGCAGGTCGCTCGGCAACCCCAGGGACGGGAAACTCAACGTGTTCGACGATGTTTCTCCGCCGATAATGCCGGACGGCGCAAAGAACGAGAACGCGTCCTGCAACACCTCCCCGGCAATGTTGGGCACGTCGCAGTTATGGTAGGTGAGCGTCCCGTTCCGCTTATCCCGGGCGTCACAGTTCGTATCTTTCGCGTTCTTCGCAGACAACGGGGTAGCGTTCATGTACCGGGGTGTCATGAGGCGCGACAACGCGTAACCAATACTGTTACTGTCCGTATCGGCTCGCATCTTCTCCAACGTCGCGCGCTTGTCCACTTCACCACCGGACTGCACCGCGTAATCGTCCCACTGCTTCTGCAACGCACTGCGCTCTTCACTGCCGGACTGCGCCTCGTTGTCAGCCCACGCGGGTAGCGCGGCGTGCGGTAGGAGGAACGGGATAGCGACAGCGAAAACGGCCACAAGGGACCACAAAGCGGCGAACGCGCGACGAACCACGCGACCGCCCCCAACGTTAGACACAAACACGCTCACACTCTCCACACAAACATTCACACCCACGCTTCCACTCTTTCCACGAGGGCGGATACAGCGCCACCCTAGCGGAGGCGCACCCTTACCGAACAATATCGACGTACAAAAATCAGCACAATCAGCAAACTAGCTGAAACGCAACGCGGTGAGCCGCACCCCTAGCGAACGTAATACTCCTCGCCGTTCTCGCCCGGAGCCGACTCCCACTCGTCAATGTTGACACCCAAAGCCGCGAAATACTCGCCAACAGACATTCCCACAGGACGCTCAGGCCACCGCAAATGCGACGGACGCAACCCCTCAGCATAAGCCAAATCACGCAAACGACCCAAAGTGCGAGCCGTCACCGGAACATCCCACGACTCATCCCCCCACACTCTCACGTTACGCAAGCACTGTAGCCCAGGGTCAACCTTCAACCTATACGAATGAGACAACGCATACGAATCGGGCGGAAACACCTCATCCGGGTCCGCACCCTCCGGCACCCGAGCGCCGTTGAAATACTTACGCCCCTCCTGCTTCATAGCCATCGGCTTCGCAGACACATTAAACATGCCGCCAAACAAGCGAGCGCGCCCATGATTCACCAAGTCCGCTCCGATCTCCTCGCCATACAAGCGAACAACAGCGCGCACAATACCCTTATCAATGCCAGAACGCCTCGTAATCGCAGCAATGATCTCTTCCTCGTTACGCGCAGGCTTACGCGCATACAGCTCCGCGTCACTACCGTTTTGCTTCGGCAACTCCACGTGCGCGGGAATACTCTCCCGCTTCACCCTCTTCGACGGCACAAAACCCCCAACTCGCTCTCAACAACGCACACAAAACACAGGGTGAGCGACGAACACCAACACGCCCACCCCGACAATCACATCACAGAGCTGTGAAACGACTTCACCTGATAAAACACAGCAGTAGAACTCACGCGACGCACATAAGCGAGCAACGCAGTCGGCGCGTCACTCAAACGCACGCCCCTGCCCTCACGATCACTACACAGCCCCCACCTGTTGCCGCGCCCGTGCATCACATGAATATTCCCCTGCTCGGCGCTCAAATCTTCCCAACGGGAGGGCAGTCCGGCAACCAGGCGACACGCATCCTCGTCAGCGTCCGCGCCCGCATCGACCAGCACTCCCGCGCCATCCTCGTCAGCGCCAACAAAAATCTCACGCAGACGAGACCATACGATAGAGTTGTGCCAGCGCTCGACCAGCCCCCTATCCTCAGCGCTGAGCGCCCCCAGCTTCGCCTGAGCATCCACCAGACCAGCCTTAAAACCTTCTTCGACAGCCTCTAGGACGTTCCCGCCCCACGGGACGCGAACCACCGCCGACACCCTCTTACCAGACACAATAAACCCTTCTTCCACAGGCCAGGCGCGGACACACAGGCCACGCCACTAGACGTTAACTTTTCCGTTACCTGGAACTATAACTCGGAATGTGGCGAAACACCAAAACCTCACGCGTACACGCGAGACAAGAAGCGGCAGGCAACAAAAGAGTGCGGCGGGGCGACACGACACGCGCGCCACCCCGCCACCAATCGCAGCCCCGAAAGACCATCCAGAGAGAAAACAATCAGTCCTCGTCCACGCTTTCGCCAGCCACGCGATCACGCAGACTCTTACACGGCCTCGCCTTCACACGACGACGCTCACCCAACTCTTTCAACTCGCCACTAGGGAGACGCTGAACACGCGGAGGGAGCGTCACCGGCTCAAACTTCACAAACCCCAACGTCACATCCTCACCACGCATCACAGCCTCACCCACAACCATGTCAATACCAGCCAACACAGCCCGCACATCACGAGGGGTCATCGTCACCTGAGCCGCAACAGCGTTCACCACATCCTGCTTACGCACAAAAACTCCCACAACACAAAATAGGAAACAAAAACAAATGACAATCAACGGACACAAACTGCCGTCAACCACAACAAAATAGCGCAAAACATGGCAAAACAACCGCCAATAGCACAAAACGCGCGCCAACAGAAAGAAGAAACACCCGTCGTAACAAAAGCCGAACGACGAGGCGCGCAGACGGGAAACGTGAGCGCGGCACACAGCGACACAGCAAGAAAACACCGAGAGGGGCGGCGCATATCCCGGCGAACAACCAGAAACAAGCGCGCCACCCCTCCCAGCAGGCAATCGCGAACACAGGAAGCTCGGGGCTACATCTCCACAATCGCGTCCGCAACATCCAACACGACCGGCGAATGGGCGACCATTACGACCTGACCAGCCGACATGGACTTCACGGCCTGCAACATCAACTCAGCGCGCGCCGCATCCTGAGACACTAGCACCTCATCCAGCACCATCATGCCGCCGCCACCAGCAACCTCGGCCAACCCCATACGCAGAGCCATAGCCGCCGCACTCAACTCTCCACCCGACAACACGCCGCAATCACGCGACACTCCCTCGGCGGTCGTCACAGAAACGTTGTACTTCTCGTCCAACGACAAGCCAGTAAACGCCCCATCCGTACACGCCGCCAGGAAACGAGACGCGGCCTCAGCGACAAGCGGGACACCTGTCCTAATGCGCTCAGCCCGGTACTCCTCCACTACGGCGAGAGCAGCCGAAGCGACCTCAACCGCCGCCAACGCCTCGCCGTACCGGCTCATGCGATCACGAACCCCGGCAAGCTCACTCTCGCGAACGCTCAGTGCGCCAGACGCGTTCGCCTCGTCTACGCGCAACTGCGCCAACAAGCCCTCGTACTCGCTCAGTGTCGCCTGATGCGACAACATGCGCTCGCGAGCATTATCCACCGTCTCGCCGCTCACCATGCGCTCGCCCTTCGGCAGCGCAGCCAGTTCAGCGTCCGCGTCACTAATGGAGGTCAGCAGGCCGCGAATCTCGCCAGCAACGCGGTTCAACTGGCCGCGCACACCCTGATACTCTACGGCAGACGACAACAACATGTCCGCAGCCTCCACGGCCACCAAGCGTTCACGCACAGCCTCAGTCGCAGCGGCGAGAGCCTTCTCACGCTCCACCAACAGGTCCGCAACGGGCGCGCACTCACCCACAGTCGCCAGACGTGCGCGCGCAGCTTCAAGGCGCGTAACAGCCGCGTTTAGAGCGTCACGAACGCGCGCGCCCTCGGCTTCTAGCTTCTCCGACTTCTCGTTTGCCTCCTGAGCCTGCAACGTCAGCGAATCGGCGAGCGCCTTCGCGTCCTCCACGTCCTGCTGGCATGTCGGACACACGTGAGCGTCCCCACTGTTTCCGCGCAGCATATCCGCTGCCCGCGTCAGTCTATCCCGGTCGGCGCGCGCAGCGATACACTGGTCACGCAGAGAGTCGAAATCGCGCTGTAGCTTTTCCGCGTCCGCCGACAGCGTTGACACGGTTTCCGTCAACGTCTCCTCAGTCAACGCTTCACCATCACCGCTGGTGAGAGCGGCCTGTAGGCGCTCACCCGCCGCCCTTGCCTCTTCCACGAGAGCGGACGCGGCGCGCTCACGGTCGCGCGCAGCATCCAACGCGTCGCGGGCGCTCGCGAGACTGTTTTTCGCGTCCTCCACGGTCACTTCGCCGGTGTGCGCGCCGACGCGTCCCATCAGCTCACGCTTCTCCGCCTCCAACGCGCTGATGCGTGTTTTCGCGCTGTCGATGCGCTCGGCGAGGGCGGCTTTGCGGGCGCGCCTCTCCTGCCCAGCAGTGTACGCGGCGCTCTTCTCCTCAAACGTGGCACGCGCTTTCTCGTACTTGTCGCGAGCATCACGCGTTTTTGATTCCCCCTTAGCGACGCGTGAGCGCAACTTCTCCACGTCCGCCTTCGCGTCTTTCGCGGCCTTCTCCGCTTCCTTCACGGCGCGCTTATCCACATGCAGGTCGCGGCTCGAACGTTTCAGCGCGTTCACTTCCTCACGCGCCTTATCGCGAGCCACAGTGAGTGCCGTAATGCCGGTTTGCTGCTCAATGACTTCGCCGCGCTTCTTATCATGAACAAGATCATCCACCTGCTTCTGCTGGACGTGGACAGCCGCGAAATACTGGCGACTATCCATACCAAGCGCGCGCACGATCACCGGGTTAGCGTGCGACACGGTAGGTCCGGCCACGTGCTCCCACCCGTCCGCGTCGGCAAGTAGCGCGCCACCGTTGGTACCGTCGTAGTCGGCGGCGTGGCGCTGCCACAAGTCAACCTCGGTCGCGCCCTTACGTGTCGTGATACGCCTGTTGACACGCAGCAAACGCCCATCACTGACGGACACGACGCACGTGACTTGCGTGCGGTCCCCCGCCTTGTAGTCAGCTTTCTCGTTAATGAGCGCATCCGCGCGCTTCACACCCTCCGGCTTCTCACCGTACAGGCACCACGAGATACCGGCAAGGATACTTGTCTTGCCGGTCCCGTTCTCACCCACGATAGCGGTAATGCCGTCGATTGCGGGCGTAAACGTCTTGTCTGTAATGCCTCGAAAATACTTCAAGGACGCAGTAATCAGCTTCATAGACGCTATGGTAGACGTATGTTGGCGGCGCTGTCAAAACTCCGCAAAGTCGCCGCACTGCCGCTTACGTGAAAGATACAGGAAACCCCGCCAACGTGGCAGGAGGTAAGCGCACAGTCCCATCTGGCGGCAGCTACCCTCGCTCCAAAACATCCACGTGGCGGGGTGTCCTGGAAAACGATTCTCGACCGGAAAACCGGGTGGCGTGAGAACCGCTTTCGGTTTCTTATATGGTCTGGAAAACCAACCCAGTGCGACAACAATAGCACAGCGAACGTGAACGGCGCAAGCCAACAAAGCGCGCAACCGGACGAAAGAGGCAAAGCTCACGCGGCGCGCCCGTCAAGCGTGAAACGAACCACCAACATGCGCGCACACAAAAAGTGGAGCGCCCACTCCCCAACAGCAGGAGAGCGAGCGCCCCGCAACAAAAAGTCGCAAACTAGCGGACAACTAGAGTCACTTCACGGGAGCGACACCCAGCGCATCCATGAACGCGTCAATGGACTCAATGTGAGCCTCGTTAATGTTGTCCGCGTTCACCTCGTAGCCGGTCTCGTACACGACCTTGCCATTCACGGTGACAACGTACTTGCTCACGTCAATTGTGTCGTCCCCGTTATCGTGGATGACACCGGTCAACATGTACTCGTCTGATTCGTCGCCGTCAGCGAGACGGAACAGCGCGCCACGCTCGTTAAAGCCAAACACCGGGTTTGGGTTGCCAGGCTCACGCAGGCTCCTCACCACGGTATCCATGACGTTCACGCACTCTTCCGGGATGTCATCGGTCGCGCCCGCGCCGTTCTCCTCGAACGTAATACGCGGCGGAACATACTCGAAAGTCTCGTCATTCATTGTCTCAACAGTCATCTTAAAACCTCTCATTCCCTGGTAGGAAAATGTGTCTCACCCCTCTGTTCGGGGGCCTTCACTAACACATATTAAAAGCTCCACCCTCAAACTCGCAGAAACCGCAGAAAATCAACGGAAACAAGAGCGCGACAGGAAGTTTGGGTAAGGTGACGGGTACAAGAGGAAGCGACGGCAGCACCCCACCACACAGGAGGAACACTGCCGCCGCCCACCGAAAGGAAAGAACACCGGAAGAAACCCCAGCGGCCATCCAAGCGCTTACGCGGCCAACCCCAGACGCTCCATCGTCTCCTCGTTCTTCCGCTTAATCGCACTCTCGTTATCGCGCACAGTCACACGCACCTTACGGGCGTGGAACACGCGCTGAATGTCAGACTCCGACCAGCCAGCCTTACGCGCCCTCTCCTCGTTCGGCACGCGCTTCGTCGCCGTCATCACCTCACGCAACACGTCACCCGGCAGGGTTTTCATCAACGTGTCAGCACGCCGACGATTCTTCCGGTTCGACACGAGCACGCCACTGCCATTATCCCGGCCAGGCATAAACAGCGCGCCCGTGTGGCCGCGAACATCCAACGCGCCAGCAAGGTTCTTCACCTTATCCTTCAACACGTCCTCACGGTCTTTCGCGCGCTTCTTACTGCCCAACAGGCGACCCTTCACCTCGCCGGTCTCCTCGTCCACAATCGCCTCACCAAACAAGTGAGCCTGCGACCGCTGACGGTAAGCCGCCATACCAGCAAGAACATTACTCGCGTTCTCAGTCAACCGCGCCTTATTGCCAGCGAACGAACTAGAGATCAACGCGTCACTCTGACCCATTTCCACAGGCTGACCGACCACGCTCTCCACAACATACGTGTCCCCCGTGTACACGAGATCACGCAACTCCGGGCGCGCCTCAATCAGCTTATCGAGCTTATCGTAGTCAATGGTCGCCTCCTCAACCTCGCAGGCGGCGCGCATCTCCTCGCTCATGCTCGCATACGCGTCCTCATGGAATTGGTCGGCAACAACCTTAGCGCTCACTGTCACCGTGCCGTCAAGGCTCGTGAACCTGTCGCTCCAATCGTTTGGGAACTCCTTGTAAGCGGCGAGCGTGTTCAACACGTTCTGCGCGTGCTCACGGTTCTTCTCCTCGTGAATACGCAGCATGGCGGCATCCACGACCTCACCCGCGTCCACGACCTCACCCGTCTGCTTGTTCACAACTGTAGTGGCGGGCAGCATTTCCGCGTGCTTCAACTTCTGCAACTGGTACTTATTGTCACGGTCAGCCGCAGCCCTCATCGCCGCGATATGCTGCTTCGCGGCCTTTGTCGGCTCAAACGTAGACAACGGCGCACCATCAACACCAGCCACATCCAACGTCAACGGCTCATCACAACGCGCGGTAGCGAACTGCACATCACGGTCAGTGAAACCAGTATCAGCCGCAGACAAACCGTACTTCACCAACGCGTCGTTCGTGGTTTTCAAGTCCGGGCGGTGACGACGACGCCTCCGGTACGCGTCCTTCGTCATGTACAATCGCGTATTATCGTGATACCGCTCCATGTATTTTTTAGCCGCATCCTGGTCCACAAAGTGAACACTCGGCAACCCCTGCCGCAACGCCACCACGTTAATCGGACACGACGACGGTGTTTTCGCAACACACGTCAACAATTTAGAGCACAACACATTAAAGTGTGTTTTATGAACGCCAGCCATAGCCACTACCCCTCCACACAGAGAAAACACGCACCCGCGCACACCCCACTAGGAAAAGAAAGCGGGCGGCGCTAGGAAACCCAACACCACCCAATAGCGCGGAAGAAACCACGCCACACGACCGCTCACGCGCCCAGCACGCCACGAATGTCAGGCGGGAAAAACCCCGGACCCTTCATCAGCTTGCCGACCGGCGCGAGCGACCCGTCAGACCTGCGCATCGTCCCATCTGAAATAATGGGCTTACCGTCATCGCCGAGCTTACTCATGTTAGAGGCATGAACCTCCCTGAACACATCCATCAACGGGATACCAGCCTCCAAGGCGAAACCCCACACCAAATACATGATGTCAGCCAACGCGTCAGCCACCTCAACCGTATCCACGCTGCGAGCCTCATACCCGTTCTCACTGCGCACGCGCTCCAACGCACCACGCAACACGTTACCCGCGTCTACCCCATAGGTAGCATCCACCAGCTCGATGAACTCCTCGCCAATCAAGTCAACGCGCAGCGCTGTACGGCTAGCGTCCATGCGCTCAACGCTCGCCGCCTCACCGGCAGGTGCAACAAACTCATCCTGGTCGAAACGGTGGTAGAACTCGCGCACCATTCCACCCATGTCATAATTCTTATCGACAATAAAAGAACCCAATTTTCCCTTACCTAACAACAATCCCCAACATCGGCTATAACGCTATCGCGCAAATAGCCGTACACCTTCACACGCCCGCACGTTCACTCGCGATACCGCTCTACACTGATACCCGCCTTCCGCATAATCTTCTCAGAAACCGGGCGCAGCCCGTCGTCCCACATGTGCTCGTACACGACGCGCTTTATTCCCACCTGGGCGAGGATACGCGCACACTTGTTGCACGGATAGTGCGTCACGTACACTGTCGCCCCCTCCATGTCACGCATTACGCCCCTGTAGTTCAGCACAGCGTTTTCCTCAGCATGAACAACATACGGGTACTTCGTGTCCAACTCACCGCGCTCGCTCTCGCGCTCCCACGGCATATCGTAGCCGGTGAACCCCCTCGGCTCACCGTTATAGCCAGCCGACAACTGACGATGGTCAGCCCCGGCGATCACCGCGCCAACCTGCGTACCAGGGTCTTTACTGCGCTGCGCGTACACGCGCGCCAACCGCATGAACGTTTCGTCCCACGACGGCGGCACACGAGCCACCGTCGCGCCAGTGTTCTCCACGGTCAGAGCCGGTCCATGCACGCGAACGACACGCCCAAATCATACGCTACCAGCCGAACAGTCTCAGCGTGCGCGTATTCGCCGCCAAGGTCCGCGTGCAGCATCATCGGATGGCACTCCACCAGGGCGAGCGTGCGCCCAACCTTCGACCGCACCTCGAACACGCCTGAGTTCTCAACAACTGTCGGCTCTAGCGTTTCTGGTAGCCGCTGCGCGATCATGTCAGCCGCCAGTCGTCCGCGCGCCTCAGCAGAATCAACATCCACACCCTCAGCCCGCGTGTTCTCATTCGTCACAGTAGTAGCCATCAGTCCAGCCACCCCTTTCACCTTTTGCTCTCTCATGCGGGAGACGGAACATTCGCCATCCCATCCGCCCTTGTCACCGTTATGATGGCAACCACGGTAACACCGTGTACGCGTAGACTGCAAAACTTCACCAACGCCGCCCCGCTTTCCCGCGCCAACGCGACACTCAAATGCGGTCGCGCCACGGCTGCAACAACGGGGGACAGCGGCCGGGGCACAAACGGTAGAGTTACAGGGATGCAAGCACACCCAACACGAAACCACGATACTCGCGGTCAGCCGACGACGGCGTACCATCTCGGTCGCCCTCACCGGACAAGTCACCCTTGTTCCCGTAGAACACATGCTCAGTACCCACGCTCATCACCTCAAACGCGTAAGGGTATGGCGTGTCGTATATGCGGCCAGCGTACACGCGAGGGAAAGAATCGGCGTACCCTTCCGGCGCATCCTTCCCCACATAGCTTTGATACAGCGGATCATGGTCGGTGTCCCGTGCTCGGTACCGCAAAAACGCCTGCTCAGCGCCTACAAGGCCGGGAACCGTGCGCTCCATCCTGTGCATCATCTCGTGGCATACGGTCTCCTCGTTTAACCATTTTTCGCCACGGTTCACCACGCGCAACTCGCCGACACTAGCGCCGTCTTTACCACGGGCAGCGACGTGCCGGTAAACGCCGTACTCGGTGAGGGACGCGCCCATAGCGTCATTCACCAGTACCATTTTCACCCGATTATGCGCCGGGCTACTAAACGCCTCATTCCACGCGGTTGGATATAGACGCGACACATCCTGCACGATCTTTTTGCCGTCGCGGCTACTCCTCGGAGCAAACACCGTTTTCGCGTCAAACCCGCCTCCCATATCACGCACCTGAGCGAGCAGACGCGTATGCGATTCCTGGCGAGCCTTCACCACCGCGTTATCAGCCGCAATCACCTTACGCCACGATGAGAACCACCGCTCATACACGCCATCAAGACGCCCCTCCGACTCGCCCAATTCAGAGGATAGCTCGCTGAGCTTATCCCACTCTCCGCGCTCGCGTGCAGCGTCACGCGCGACTTTTATGTCAGCAACCGCGTCGGCGAGCCTCTTGCGCTCTGCGCTGAGGACTTCCTCGCGCCTCTTGGCGTCTGCAAGCTGCTCACGCGCACGCGCAAGATCAGCGTCTTTGTCCGCCTCAGCGCCCAGCGCGCACCCGACCTCGACAGCAACCGCCGCCCTTACCGCGTCGCGGCGCGAAACACCATCCAAACCGCGCTTACTCTCACCCGACAGCATGGCAGCCATCATGTCCGGGTACGCGGCCACAAAAGCGTCACCAGCCGCGCCTTCTAGCTCCTCGTCGGTCAGAGAGTTCACCGTGGCGATAACATTCTTGGCGGCGTCAGCGTCCCACCCTGCGCGCAGCTTCTCGAACGACTCGCTGGCAGGCATACCATCGGGGAACACCCCTGCGGGCGCATCACTCACGCTACGCGCACCGATAGTAGGCGCGTCACCCAACGCCACGGCCGCTTTCCTAGCCTTGTATTTCGCGCTCCTGCGCGCGCTCGACTGGCACGGGCACAACCGCCCGCCGTCCGCCTTGCTCCTGCACATGAGCTGTCACCGCTCCCCTTCGTCACTGTCGTCTACGATTGCTCCGTCCGCAAAAACACCGCCCACGAACACGTCTCCGCCAGGCTCCCACTCGTCCGGGATACCCAGCCCCTCGCCCGTACCCACGGTCGCGACATCTTCCACCTCACCGCTTTCCGCTGCGGGTGGCGTGTGGAAGAACATGTACACGCGCTCGGGGCACGCCACAACCTGCAACCGGCCAGGGGAATAAGACCAGATGGCGGCGAGCGCACCCAGCATCGTGCCGTCACACTCCACGAGGCCACACGGAGCCTCCACGACAGCGCCACGCTTCACCATGCGCCGCACATACGCGCACACATCCTTGTCGCCTTGGAACACGCCGTCACACCACGCGATCTTCTCACCATTCACCCACGCCGCCAACAACGGCCCAGTCGGGTTCGTCATACGCCGTCACCTCTCCTATTTCCCGTCAAGGTTTTTCTTGTTACGGTGGCGGTGGCGAACGAAATCGCGCTACCGCCCAGTCTCACGCAATCTGAATAGCTGTGCTGCTCACACATTTTTGCTTCCCTCTTGACGGGCGTGCGCTGATCGTGATATTGTTTCACCGTGGTTCGCCGCCAGGGTGCAAGCTGGCGGACAACGGTCCACAAAACGCGCGCTCCGTCAGGCCGTAATCTGGCGAAGCACGCACTACGTCGGTAGCTTAAATGGTAGAGTCGCGGTCTCCAAAACCGTTGGATGCAAGTTCGAGTCTTGCCCGGCGTGCCACACGCGAAGCCCCGCACGGAAACAACAGCGCACACGCGCCCACCGTGCGGGGCTTCACTGTTGCTACAGCGCCCGCGTTATGCTACAATGACGTGTAGACAGAAAGAAACACCACGCGCAGCAGCGCACCCACAGACAAAAAGGGGAAACGCAATGACCAACAACACAAACCTCTTGAACGCGATGATGAACAACGACCTCGTTCGCGTCAAGGAAAGCGGCGTGCCCGGCGTTGTCGCGTGTAACTTCACGCGCAAAGCGTTCTACAAGGGCGCGTGGGACGAGCAGACTGTGCGCGCTCGCGGCCTGTTCCTCGACAAGAACACGGGCGCTGTCGTGGCACGCGGATACGACAAGTTCTTCAACGTCGGACAGGACGGAGGCCCCGCGTCTATCCGAGACCTCGCAGAAGCGGCCGTCGAAGCAGCGCCCACGTCAGATAACCCGCACGTGACACTGCGCCACAAGCTCAATGGCTTCCTCGCTATCGTCTCGTGCATTAACGGGAACCTGACGGTCCTGTCCAAGAGTGGCGTCACCGCCTACTCGATGGAGGCTGAGCGCATCCTGCGCGCACAGGTCGGCGACGCTGGCTGTGAGCGCCTACGCCGCATCCTCGCCGACAACAACATGTCCGCAACCTTTGAGGGTATCAGTAAGCGCGACCCGCACATGGTTCACTACAGCGACGAAAAGATGGTGTTCCTCGACTTCATCATCAACGACTCAGACTACACGCCCGTACCGTTCGACGCGGCGTTCACCGCCATCAGGAAGGTGGACCCGCTCATGCCGGTCGCACGGTCAACCACCTTCACATACGGGTGGAACTGGGAGACCGCCGACGAGCTTGAATACCTTATCCAGCGCAGCGCCCGCAACGCGTCACGCGACCTCATGGAAGGCTACGTCGTCGCCTACGGCGACGGGCGTATGGCAAAGATCAAGAGTGACTGGTATGTGCGTGCTAAGCGCCTGCGCCCGGTCGTGAAGAACGCTATCCTGCGCGGCGACATGGAGCCTATGCGCCGCGAAACCGAGGAAATCACAAAGATGAGGACCATCCTCGCTGACGGCGGTATCCTTGACCGCGAGTGGGCGCAGAGCGCGGGCCTCATCATCCAGGACGTGACCGGCGCTCCCACGCTCGACTACCCGGAGTGGCTGTACTTCGCTGGTCCGCTGTTGAACGCGTGCGGCTACTGGGACTGCAACGTTCAGACGGCAGGCAAAGAAAACTAAACGCCGCACGCGCGACAGCGCCAGCACACGCGTGGTACACTGTGTGCTGGCGCTCGCAGCGCAGAGATGACAACATGGCGAGAAAGAGGAAACACAACGATGGCAAAATCTAACATCACAAGCGGTGACATCCAAGCTTTCGTGCGCGAGTGCCGCGAGGTAGGCGCACGCATGGAAGAGGACCCCTCGCGCATCATCGGCGCGTTCGAGCAATCGCACGCCACCTCCAAGGAATACATGAACGCCGTAAACGTCGCAGAATACGCGCTCGACTTCCTGAACCTAGTCAAAGAATACGGATGTTCCGCGTCGTTGAGCCGCGACGGCGACCTGCTGTACGTTGACACGCTCTACGAGGATGGTGTGACGCGTGAAGGCGACGGCTCGGGCGTCGTCGTCAGCGTGAAGCCAGAGGAGACAGACAATCTCCTACTCTCGCACAGTACCGAGGACATTCGAGATATTATCAAGAGCATCTGCGACCCATACAGGTATGAGACAGTTTGTTACATCGATGATGGGGTGAACCTTGACCGTTCTGTTGCTTTGTGGCTTATTTACCAGGCGGACCAGATGCGGCCCGGACTCCTTGACCGTATCGGTCAGCTCACGGCCAACGACTGACACGAACAAAGAGGGCACAGAAAGCGGCGAACGGGGCGGATGCACGCGATTACTGGCGTGCGCCGCCCCGTCACATTCGCGCAAACAAGTAAGCGTCAGCAAGGCGCACAGAAAACAGTCAGAGAGGTGCTACGCAGCAATGCCCATGATCGTAGTTGCGGCTATTATTGTCGTCGCACTAGCGGCAGTGTTCGCGCCCCAATTGTTCGCGCGCCTGAAAGGCCGCGCCATGACGCGCATCCAGTTGCGTGACGGCCTCGCGTGGAGAGGCGACATGCCACCTGGCGCACACGCTAACATGTTGCCGCCGGGCGTGTGGCGCGTCACCGCAACCCCAACGTGGGACGAAAACACGGGTGTGTGGACGATGGGCGGCGTGCCCGTGTGGAGCGGCGGCAAAAACGACCCCGTGACGGGCATGTGGCAAGTCATGATTGTCGTTGACCAGGCGGGCGGCGTCGCCATGCTGGGCGCGCCAGTGAAGCCGGGAGACGCATCCTACGGTCTAGTAGCCGAGCGCGTAGCGCGCACCCTCGCAGACAGCATCGGCGTCACCTGGAAGAACCAGTAGGCCGCGCGCCGCGAGTAAGGCGCAGGCAAGCGCTAGAGATACCCGCCACAAGCGGACACAGCAGCATTGCGTTCACCAATAACGTGTGCTACACTGGCAAGGTTGCAGAACGAAAACCGTGGGAGCGCATAGCCGCAGCCCGCGAAGATGAAGAGGAAGAGGAGAAAAGAAACAATGACAATCATCAAGAATAAGCAGAATGATGTCGCCTTCATTGGCGACTACAAGCAGGCAACGCACTTTAAGCGTGCGGCGCGAGGTCTTGGAGTCACCGCCGACGACAAGACACTCGCACGCGCAGCGCGGCGCTTCGAGGATGGCACGCTCACTCAGAGTGAAGCTAACTCGCTTGGACTGACTCTCGCAACACGCTAAACGCGGGACAGAGTAAGCGCCCCCAACAGGGGTGCGTGAACAAGGAACACCCCACGGCAAGCTCACACAAGAGCAACAGCCGTGGGGCGTTTTCTCATACCTGGTACAGTGGCGCGTGTTCGCTTCACGTCATCAAACAGTGCCGCGAGCGCCACAGCCGCGCCTACGCGTCCACCGTGGGAGGCTCAGGCGTACGCATCCACTCATCCAACACAACAACCTCACCCACACTCAGGGAGCCGTCACGCCTTCCCGCGAGCGTCGCCTGCACGTCCACGACACGCTGATTACGCGACCCCATGAACGGCAGATTAAGGTCACGCTCACCAAGCACGAACGGGCCATCCACCACCACATCCAACATGGGCAACAACATGCGCGCGTGCTCACGCTCTAGCAGCTCATCAAACGCGTACCCGGTCCACGCCCAAATAGTGCGCTCACCATCCCACCCGAAACGATCACGCACCAAAGCGCACAACGTGGTCGCATCCGCCGCGTTCAACGGGTGAAACGGGTCACCACCCAACAAGCTCAAACCAGCAACCTCGGGGCGCTCCAAATACGCGACGATCTCACGACGCTTGGCAGCCGTCATATCATGCCCGATTCGCGGATTCCACGTCTGCGGCGACCAACACCCCTCACACCGCAGCTCACACCCGCTGTAGTAGACGGCGGCTCGCACGCCCGGACCATCCGACGTGTCACCCAACATCACGCTCATGTATTTTGCCATAAACAACACTCCACACTCAACACAAGAGACACCAAGAAAAGAACACCGCCACGCAGCGCAAACACGCGCGCAGGGCAGGAAACAAAAATAGCCTCGCCACACACGAGCGCAACAGCCACACAAGGGGGGCCGTAAGCGTCGTGCGCGGCGAGGCTCACAACGCGCCGGAAACTAGCCGGTCAGTCGTCGGACGAGAAAATCGTCTTGTCGGTGCTCCACGCCACAACCGGGCCGCCAGTGCCCGCGCCCTGTTCCAGGTTCACGATACCCGGCATAGACAGGACGGGGCGCTCCTCGCCACCCAGGTCCGTGTCGCGGTTGCGGTGGCCGTGGACGATCATGGTTGCGCCGTTATCGCTGAGCATCGGGTCCGCGTCAAAATACATGCTACGACCGTAATAGGTCGTGTCACGGTCCCCAGTGCCGTAAATGAGCTGGTGGGCGTGAACATTCTGGACGATACCGCCGCAGGCGAACATGTCGCCGATAGTGCGGTTCACGCCGCCGTGGCACGCGAACACGGGGGCGCGCCCCTCACGCTCCACAACGACACCCAGCACCATGCGGTCAACCGTGCGGGCGCGCAACATCTTCTCATCCCACCCCACGGCCTTGAAGGCCTCGATGGTCTCCCTGGTCTGCGGGAACGAGTTAGCCAACTCCTTCTCATCCGCGTACAGGCGACGCAGATTGAAATCATGGTTTCCTTCCACGAGGATGAGGTCGCGGAAGAACTCGTGCTTGTCGAAACTGCGGAGCAGGTCTTTCGTCCCCACCGGGTCGGGGCCGCGATCAAACAAGTCACCCAACAGGACAACCGTCGCGTTACCTTCCCCGTAACGGCTAAGAATCTTCTGGAACACGGCGTTCAGTCTGTCCGCGTCACTGTGAACGTCGCCGACAAAAACGACAGGGTGATCGTCGTCTGCGGTCAGGCGCACGATACCGTTGTTCGCGCGCTTGTCGTTAACGATACGCGCCATCTCACTGATGTTCAACACGACGGGGGCAGCACCCGCGTTGTTGTACCGCCACTCGGCTGTCAGGTACGTGCCACCCTTGCGCTCAACGATTTCCTTGATCTTGCCGGTACCTTCACGCACCGCCTCCCACATAGCCGCAACCGTCGCACGGTCCACGTAGGCCGGGTGGTATCGACGCAATTCTTGCATGTCCAGCACCGCATCCAGAGGCGCGTCCCCCTGCATGTCAATAACCGTCAACTCATAGCCGAGCTTCACACAATACGCGGCCTCGCGGGCAACCTTGTCCCACGTGATACCGCACGTGTCCAAGAAGATGTCACTACCCTGGCGGGCGCGCTGACGCACACACTCGTGCAGGAAGTCCCACACGAGCTTACCGTCGCGGCCACCGAACCCGCGAGAGCACGCGCCCGAGCCGTCACCCGCCATGACGGTAGCAGCGAGCATCTGACGAACAGCGTCAGACGAAACGATCAGGTTCTCCTGGTCTGCGCCAACCGTGCGCAGGAAGCGGCTCTTGCCCGTACCCGGAGCGCCGCGCATGATAAACAAATTCCTCATAGCACCTACCATATCACAGGATCGCGTTTGGCCGCAACGCGAACGCCGGGACGAGTTACTGTTATTGTCTGCCCCACCATCTATGCGCAGGCTATCGCGTACACCCTAAAACGCCGCCTGACGAGACGAAAACGCTCAGTGCGCCCAACTGGTGCCAGAGCGGCTGAAAGCCCGTCAAACGGGCGCACAGACCCCACGGAGGGCGCGCTACGATTCTACTGCGCGTCCTCAAACGTTTTCACAACACGAACATTCCCGTCCGCCATGCGCTCACGCCGCTCACCCACCATCCGCAGACGCATGTTACGCGGCAACAAACACTCATCCTCATCAGCGTGAGTAGACACCGCGCTCATATGCAAGCCCCGTGGAGTGCGAATCTCCATCACAGTCAACTCGCCACCATCACTGTCACTAAAATCGTCAGCAACAGCAAGGCTCGTGGACGTAGACAAATACTCGGGGAACACCACCACGTCACCCACGGGCGCGTCCGCAACCTTCCCCCCCGTGGAATGAACGCCACTGTAGTTGACACGCGCCTGCACTCCACGATACAACGGACGGTCAGCGTCCGCACGCTCCGGCGCACTACTGAAAGCCTCATCCATGAGAGCAATCACCCTGTCCGCCTTCTGCACAGTCAACCCGCCCGCGTCAATCTCCTCACGCAAACTCACCGGCTCACCACTATCGTAGTCGCCGAAAAGATCACCGTCATCGAAACCCCCAAAGTCCGGGTCACCGAAAACATCATCGTCATCGAACCCACCAAAATCAGGGTCGCCCGCGAGGTCAGCCATCATGTCACCAAACGACGAGTCACCCTCATCGAACAGGACGCCACCGTCAGGCTGTTTCAGATACTTATTCACATCCAGCGCGGCACTCGACGAATACGCCTCCAACGCGTCCCTCATAGAGTCCGTGAGGGCGCGCATCTGACGGGCGGACAACTCGCGGTCGGTAGGATACTCGCGCGTGCGCTCGGACCCGCCGACAGCACGGACAGTAAACCCACCACGCGACGCAGCATCACGATCAGCGAGAAACGCCTCGCCCTCCGCCAGTGACGCGAAATGCGGGGTTGGCTCACCATCAACACCCGTCAACCTGCACCCGCCAGGCTTCGCACCACACCGCACCACGCGGCCCGCAGCCTTACCCCGAACGCCTACATGGAAACCAGCCACGCTTAAACCACATCCTCACACAACAACAACGCCGTACACGCGCAAGAAGCGCGACACACAGGGAACCCAACCACCACACAAATAGCCGCACCAACTGGACGAAAACAGCACCACCTCAACCCACGCGGGGGAAGAAAGCGACGCGGACAATAAGAAACGGACGACGTGGCGGTGCGACTACATGAACGCGCCCACTCCCACAACCAAAGTTGCCGACACCAAAGCACACACAACACCTGCAAGCACAGACGCTAGAACGTCATCTACGCGAGAATAACCATCGCCCGGAACCGCCACCACACGACGATACGCATAGTATGTGAGAGACACCATCAGGAACACGCCCACTGCCAGCCACCCGGCACCAAACAACGCCCACTCGGGCACCATCCCCAACAACGCGGGAGACACAACCATCAGAAAACAACCTTTCTTAACAGATATAGGCACGACCACACAGGCCGCGTCACCAATCCAAACATCCATCCTCGCAAGCGTCGCACAGTTCGCCGTCAACATCCACGGGAGCGCCACAACAACACGCGGGGAACCTATTTCGCTCTACCCAACCGTCATCAAACACGAGGTCAGGCTCACCCCAATTCGGACGATGGAACCACACGTCACCATCCACAAAAAACACGTGTGACACGTGCGCGAGGACACGCACCCTCTCCCCGGTACTCTCGTTAACGAGAAACACGCCGCGACCATCAATGACCGTTGATAGCGGAACACCGTCGGGATTGTAGACCTCTACGGTGCGGCCATTCAACGACAACACCGTGTCCGGTCGGGCGGTGATACGAGATACACTGTCGCGCAGCACCACCGACTTGCCGGAACCAACATCGCTCGACTCAACAGAACCACCACGAACACGCCAATTCGCGACGAGTTTACCGGAACCGGCGCTACCGGAAACAAGGACCGGCACACCGCCGGTTGAAGCGCCGCCACGGTTAGCCGCTCCACGTCGCGCGTGGGAAGCGTCACCGCCCGCAAGAACAGCCTTCACGCGAGAGCGAACGTCCGCCGACAGGCGCATCGCAAGCTCCAACTCAGCCACATCGCACGCGTCGCCACGAAGAAACCCGTCAGCGAAACCCTCAGCAAACAACTCGCTCACGCAATCGGAGCGAACCGTCTCCCCCGCGCGATCACCGCAATGGGGCGACACGAGCGCAAGGCCAAGCAGGAGAGCAACCGCGCGCTCTTTCACGTCACAGTCAAGGTCAGCATAAATAAAAATGTCGAAAGGGTGAGAATCGCGACCATAGACGAGTACACCGTCACGCGTGAGACCACTACCCCCCAAACGTGCCGCACTCGTCGACCTTCGAGCACACGAAAGCGAACGAATACCGACACTACTCGCCAACTTGCGAGGCCAGGAACGCGGGTCACGTTCGCGAGCCGCTTTTCCGACACGCGCGCCGCACTGGTACGGGTCGCTGTTCAGTTGCTCGCGCGTCAAATCGCCCGCAAGCTCATGGAAATCACCCACAGGTGATGCGCCTCCCTCCCGCCTCGTGGAGCATCTATAGTAGATGCGGGCAGCGCTCTCGCGCACCCGCCTTTCGCATCCCCGCCAGGACTCGAACCTGGATTAGTAGAGCCAAAATCTACTGTCCTGCCAAATTAGACGACAGGGATAAAAAGCGGCACTACGCCGCCTTAGAGACCCTGGCCGGACTCGAACCGTCGTACACAGAGTTGCAGTCTGCTACCTCAGCCACTCAGTCACAGGGCCATCAAGAACGAGCAAGCGCGAGCGCGCCGTTTCGTTCAGCTCGCCTGCCAGGACTCGAACCTGGATTAACGGAGTCAGAATCCGTCGTCCTACCAGAATTAGACGACAGGCGAAAAACTCAACGCTACACGAGAGCGCGAAAGCCCACGCGTCACTTTGACAATACCAACAATAGCGCACCCACACCAACGTGTCAACACGACAATTGCAGCCCCACACTGTGACACGTGTCAACGCGACGCCCCGCCCCCGCGCCGCGACAAGGAACGCAAGAGACTCAGCGGAAGCCGCGCACCTAAAGGCAGCACGCAAGACTCTCATCGACGCGCCCCACGACGCGAACTCAGCCAACACGAAAAGCCGATCATCGTCGCTAACGGTCGTCACCGCACCAGACGGTATGCTACACTTGGCGTTGATAAAGCAAAACGACTCCGAAACACGAAAGGCGGAAACATTGTTTCCAACACTACACGACGACATTGCGACATGCGTCCGCAAGGGACACTTCGAGGCCGCTAACCGGCTTCTCCGAGAGCACTACCACGTCACTTACGAGCAGCCGTCGGCAACCTGTTACCACCTTGGAGATTTAGGCAACAGGGACAGACACGCGCAGTATGTCGGCGTCAGCAACCTTGCTCACAAGCTCGGTCTCCTCTCTGTTATGGAGTACGACGAGGAAAACTATCTCACTATCAACGTGTACGGTGAAAAAGGCGACATCGAAGAGTTTGAGGGGCGACTATCGCGCGAGTGTTACGTCCAGCGGCTCGCATACAGGCTCACGAAAGCACCTAAAGACGAGTGGAGCGACCCGCGACAAGACTACATTGTCGGCTACTTCAATGGCATGGCCGCCGACGAGCCAAATGCGCCCGACATCACGGACATGAGAAGCATCGGCATGTACGATGGGTATATGGACGTTAATGACCGAGGAAACCGCGACTACGGGCGCTGACGATCAACCGCCGCACAATAAATGGCCGGGAAACGGTGTTATCTTTGGTCGCAAGCGATAACGCGACGCGCTGGTAACTGTCGTTCTTTCTGCGCTGGTACAGTCACAACAGCGTTGACGCGTGTTTTCCGTGTAGAGAAGGTGGCGGCAGTTATGCTACACTAGAAACACGCAAAGAAAACACCAACGCCCACTCACAGGAAAGAGTCAACAACAATGGTTTCGTTCGCCAAGAACCCATACACGCCCGCCCAGCAGAAGATCGCAGACGATCATGGACGCAACGCACGCAAGGGCACCTTCACCGTCGAGTACACGGCGCGCAAGACCAGCCAGCGCGACAAGGCCACTTTCCCCGCGCCCATCATCAACGCTGACGTTCCTCTCACTATCGTCGCATACGACGGGAACTACAGCTACTACGTGGACGAATACGGCAACATCCTGAAAACCACGTTCAGTTCAACGATGCACGAAACCGTTGACGAGCTGGGCGCTCGCGGCGAAGAGCGACGCGCTATCATGGAGGACGCTCACGCCAACAGCGCCACGGCCAACGTTGTGATCGCCGTTGACTGCGACGGCGAAACAGCTCTACTCACAGTGTGTGAACAGCCCCTCGGTATCCTCTACCGGAGTGACGGAGGTCGCGCGACCATCGTTGACGTGAGCGAACTCGCTGGCACAGTGCGTGGCGTCGGACATTTCATTCTCCCCCTGTCCAACGTGAGCCACTACGAGAGGATGGCGCGCGACTACTCGCCATCCAATAAGTTCGCGCAACTGTCCGTCAACCCCACCTGGAATGAGAGCGTTGCGAGTGTCCTGGAAGCGAACGACGCGGCGGCAACGGAGATCGTGGGCGCGTGGATGCCCCACAGTAACGAGGAGTTTACGACCACGTTGAGCATGTGCCGCATGTTCGACACGATGCTGGTTGCCCCCACCGCACAGGACATTGACCGCATGTTCTCGCAGTGGCAGGCCATCCGCGAACACTACATGTAAACCAATCAACATAACAAAGAGAAAACAAAGAACATCCACCAACGCGACAGACTAGCGCGAAAACACATTGAACAGGAGAGAAGCACAGTCATGATGAACATGAACATGGCCGACTACCAGCGGCAACTTATTGATAGCGGAGAGGCGGTGGAGTTTTCCGTCACCATCCGTTACGAGCAAATGTGCGGCGGATACAAACCTCGCTACGAAACCGTCAAGGCCACTCTCCCTGACCTTGGGGAGGGACATGAAGCAATCAGAATTGACGGAAAGCAGTATCATATCGCCAACAGGCGATTGTACGCACGGCTCAGCTATATTAACCGCAGTGTTCCCCAAAGCGGACACGGAGTCATTGAAGATACTTTTACCCTAATGGAAGGCGACGATAAGCGCCAGAGCGTAACCGACGCCTACGAAGAAAAGTACAGTGATGCCGTCATTGTCAACAACTGCATTGCGAAACCCGCAAACGTGCCACTGTATGCACGCCTCTACAACAACCGGCTTCTCATTACAGACAAGCTGGACACTGAGCTTAACTACATTGGAAGCCAGTACGTCCGCTCCGCGCTCCCACTCATGGGAGTGTGGTATGTCCCCCTCGTCTACGCTCCTAAATTGCGCAACGTATATGAAGCATACAGAAGGTCCGGCAGCAAGACGGGCCGCGAGGATAGCGCCTTTTTCGCACGAGGCGGCGACAAACCTCGACGTGACGTTCTCCTATACGACGAAACGCTGGAAATACCGTTTGATAACGAAAACGTTTACTCAGCACTCATGGCGAACGCAGAAAACGCTGAGCGCGGACTTGAGAACGGCGTGTACCTCCCATCCGTTGAAGAACTGTACGCAACAAACGATGTCCTAGACGCGCTTTACCGCCTCCGCTTGAACTGTGAAACATTCCCGGTGGCAGGTATGCGCCGACTGGGGGACACGATTGTCGCCTATGAGGCAACACGCAAGAAGGCTACCATCCTCTAAATAAAGCCGAGCTGTAATAAGGGCCACAACCACCGCACTTTTATCTACACGTGTAGACAAGGGTGCGGTGTTTCTGCTACAATAAAACGCGTCAACAAGGGAAACCCCAACACGTGAAAGAAGAGAAACAGTCATGATGAAGAAGCAGCCCACCGCCGCCCAGCAGGCTCTTATCGACAGCGGAGCCGCCACCCGCGTTATCACCATCCGATACGAGTCGTCCCGTTACGGCGAAACGGCGCGCCGCGAGACCGTCAAGGCCACCCTCCCCGACCTCGGCGACGGACACCCGACGTTCCAGGCGGGCCGCGACACCTACATTATCGCCGACAATGCGCTCTACCGTGCGCAGACCCGCAATATTAACGAGCCTGGTTGGAACCGTCAGGCCGACGAGCTGCACGAGACGTTCTATCTGGGAACTTATGACGATAAGGCCGAGGCTGTCAGTGAAGCCTACGACAACACATACAGCAACTCCGTTGTCGTTAACGGTTGTGTCTCCCAGCTCATCGACAAGACCCTGTACGCTCACCTGCTGGACGGCCGCATGTATGTCGTTGACGACCTTAATACGGACCTCGGCGACTACATCGACGGCGAGTACGTGCGCGTGACCAGCCAGAAGATCGGCTCGTGGCGCGTCCCCCTAATCCACGCGGCCAAGCTCCGCGACGCATACCGTCAGCGCATGAACAACTACGGCGTTGATGGCGACCTAGCAGGCGACGAAACAGCCAACATTCCGTTCAACGACGAGGCCGTGGAGGCGGCGCTCGCAGCCAACGCGGAGGGCGCACAGTGGGGCGTTGACACTGGTGTGTACGTTCCCACCACGGAGGAGATTGACGCGGCGGACGCACTCAATGGAGCGTTCAGGGGCGTTGAGGACGGCTACGGTCGGGTGAACTCGATTGCCACGGCGCGCCGCATCGCCGACGCGCTCGCCACCTACGAGGAGACCCGTAAGGGCGCGATCATTCTCTGACACAAGGGATGCTGCAAGGCCCGCCCGGCGCGTTCTTTCACGTTCGCTCCGGGCGGGCTTACGTGTACGACATGCGCGACTAGATACGCCACACCCTGTCACGCGACACCGGGTGCGGACCTACCACCAACGCCACACCGACTACAAGCAGAACGCTGGAAGCCGTTTTAACGGACTCAAACAACCTTGGCGGCATCAATGCGCACACAAGTGTCGAAAGCCAGCCAGAGACGCGCACGGGCGCTCTGGTGGGCATCACAGGGGATGAGCGCGCTGGCGCTAAACGCCGTGAGTGGCGTCAACCTCGCCCAGTTAACACCCCAGCCGCTCCCTCAGCCTACGCGCATCATCTTCCGTCCACTCCGACCGCGAGCCACCCGCGTACCCAGGTTCTCCCGCGTATTCCGTGGACCACTCGCGCGGCTCACACAGGTACGCAAGAACATCCTCATCGGTCACCGCGCCGCAAAGCACCCCCTCCAGGATGTGATGAGGGACATCGTGCGCGTCAGAAAACCCCTCCGGTCGATCAAGGATGAGCTTACGTGCAATCTCGTTCGCGTAGCGCGGGTTGCACGCGCCAAGTTCCGGCAAATCGCTACCATCACCGCCGAAACGACTATCAAGTTCACAGAACAAGTCATGCGGAATCGCAGGGTTATCACACATGGTGACGACGATTGTATCCACATCGCGCCAAAAATTGTTATTATTGCCGCAGCACCAAGCGGCAATGTCGCGTAGAACATCGGCGGAAATGCACTCCATTTGTGCGAACCCGTACCATACGCGATGAAAGCGTATCCACAAGTCGCGCCTAACACGCGAGCGCACACGCCAGTATGCACACTGTATCAACCCTGTCATCGAACCGCCACCTGCAACCCTAGATTCCGCTTCCCGCAGAGGCTCTGCAACTTCCCTGTCAACGCAATCGGCATCAAGCGCCATTGCGCGCAATATGTCGCGGAGCTTTTCACGTTCACCCACGGTCACCCTCATATACCCCTTTCAGTTGTCCGACCACACGTTCAAGCCGCACAGGCGTATTTCCACGTTCAACGCGTCATCCTCCGTCCATACCCACTTGCCGCTGTAGTCTCTCAGCGTCCACTCTCGCTCACCCTCACCCAAGTAAGCGAGAACATCACTATCCGTCACGATACCCTCGCGCACCGCTTGCAGGGTCCGCTCCGGTACGTAAGCCACACAGCCAGCGGGGTTACCTAAGATCGTGCGCCGCGCCACATGGTTAGCGTACACGGGGTTGCGGACACCCAGCTCCGGGCACACGCCGCCATCGCCTCCGTACACGCGTTCAAGACAATCGTAAGCGTCGCGCGGTAGAGCCGGGTTATCGCCCAAAGCGTACACAACCGGGAAGGCCAAGTCGTCAAACTCTTTGCTGCCCGCGCCATCCACCAGGGCAGCGGCCATATCCGTCAACATGCGCGTCGGGGCAGACGGCAAAGAGGCGAGGCGCGCCAAACGATACTGGTGGCCTATCAGCCGCCCGCGCCCACGCGAGGGCACATTATCTTGCGACATGAGAGAATCATAGAGCGCCAGGACATCGGATGCGGTCGCGTCTCCATCTTCCGCGAAGTCAAGGCGTCGCATCCACTCATCGTCATCCCACATGTACCCGCTCACAGCATCTCCCACGCGCCTTCATCCACGCTTTCTTCCACACCCAACTCTAGTCACCATGGTACATGGTGTTTAGCGCACGCGCCACAGTAACCAGTGTATGCGACAGCCCGGAGGTTCGTTGCTATTTGTTGTATAGCTGGTGTTGAGTGTATTTTGGGAGGGCGCGTTGGCTAAAAACCAGACGTACAGGGCTTTCGCCTCGCGCCCGTCTCACGTTTTAGACTTGAACGGTGAGCTACTAGATGGCACTCATGTTTTGGCGTCTCTTGCGTCTGAGGTTCGGGACATTTCGGCTTATGCGACCTACGTGGTTCGTAATGACGAGGGGTTAGGTGGCGAGTTGGCGCGTGTTGCTGCTGCCCAACCTACGGCGGCTGGCCGTCGGGCTGGCGTGACTATGCCTGATTTTCTAGTGTCGGGTAAGTCTGGTCGGTCGCGTAAGGAGATGCTGGTTCAGCATCGTGTGGTCACCGAGTATCGTTCCTACGAGGAGCGTGTTAAGGCTGCGAGCGGCGAGAGTACCAAGTATATCTCGCAGGGTTGGAAGCGCACCGCAAACGGTTCCGCACCGTCTTATGGCGAGGACTACGTGAACCTGGGCGCTGTGGATAAGCAGTACGCGGCCATCGAAAATAATCCTTTTGTTGATGGCGAGATTATCCTGAAAATGGTCATTCAAGGCGCGTGGCACCGTCTGATCTTTAGCTTCGATAACAAGCGATTTCGCGAGGGTAAGATCACTCTACCTGTCATTAAGGTTCAGGACGGCGCACCTGTCTTTATTTTCACGGTCGTGACTGATAACCCCATTGTTCAGTTTTCTGGCGACTATACTATCGGCGTGGACGTGGGAATCGACAACTACGCGACCGTCGTGGTGCGCGAGGCGGAGACGGGTCGGATAGTGTATGAGACGACGCTCTCACAGCGCGTTCATTCACTGTGGAACAGCATCCGCGCGTCGCAGTGGCAGGTCCGCGACCTGCGCTGTAAGGCTGCGACGTTGCTGCATGACCGCCAAGCTCGCATGGCGGCGTTGGATGAGGCCCAGCTCCACCGTGAGGCGGCATCCCGCAAAAAGAGGGAACTGGCGATTCTCGCCGCACAGGAGATAGCCGACCTCTCCCACGCGTGGGGGAACGCTGTCGTCGCTGTGGAGGACCTAAGCTGGGTGGCGAACACGATGCAGCATGGCAGGTGGAATCGCGGCGCTTTTGTTCAGTGGCTCGCCCACTACGTGTCGCAAAACGGCGGCTGGGTGGTGGCGGTGAACTCTGCGCACACCTCGCAACTGTGCCACTCGTGCGGTGCGAAAGTCTCGCACCCGACGCACGAGGTGTCCGTCTGCGTCGAACATGGGGCGATGGACAGGGACGTTAATGCTGCGGCAAACATCGCAGCCCGTGCCGTGCCGCGCGTGGTTAAAGCGCGAGCGACACGGGCGAAAAACCGGAAAATACAGCCACAAGCGCCGCTCAGGACGCCGCCCGCTAGGACTTCGTTGAAGCATCCGGGGCGTGATAGGACAAAAAACACGCCTACTCCGAGAAGGAAGAACCTCTGTCGAGCTGCGAGGGAGGTGATTCTTCCTGTACGCCCCGCTAGGGCACAAGCGCACAGCTTGGAGGCCGGGGTACTAGCGGACCAGGGCGCATGTAACAACCTGGGGACCAATATGGCGGCGCTCAAACAGGGAAACGTAGCCTACAAATGTAGGTTATGTAGCCTTATTTGATACTGTAGCACAAGAAAGCGCGAGGGGCGCATGTGTAGATAAGGGCGCGAAACTGTGCTATACTGGTGCTTGCAATAAAAGCGCCAAGAAAGAAACGAGAAAACAATGGTGGTAGATCGCAAGATCGGCGAGAAGGAAGTCGAACCCTCAGAGATTCAACAGAAGCTCATCGGCGACGGTGCCAAGGCAAAGAAAATCCTCATCGTATATTCCGCAGACATTCCAGGGTGGGACTCCTACGCAGAATATATCGTAAAGACGACAATCGCGGACATCGGTGGCGGACACCCATCGTTCCCCATTGGTGACATTCAGTATTTCGCCGTCAACGGTCAACTCTACGCACAGTTCACGGGACGACTCTACGACGACAGTGAGCACCCCGAACGCGGTGACCACTTCGCTTATTCCACTCGCGAAACCACTTACGACGGCTTCTACACCGCCATCAATAGGCAACACGACCGCGTTTACTCGCGACTCCTGTACATCAATGGGTGCTTCGCGCTCCCCGCCACGGACACCGTGTACGCTCAACTGCACTTGGATGACGGGGAGATTCGCCTACACGACGGGAAGAGTAATCTGGATTACCCAGGTTTCGATCACTGGCGCGTACCTCTGATGCGCGTATCGGAACTGCGTACCGCCTTCGCCATGTACGTGAGGGAAACTGGGAAGCGGGCGGCGCTTCTCGATGACTCCCTGCTCGTACCATTCGACGACGAGAATATGGCGTCAGCTCTGGAAAGCAACGCGGCACTCGCAGAGAATGACGAACGCTACACGCCGACTCTTGCCAAGATCATGGCCGCGCGCAAAGTCAACGAGACCCTTGACAAGGTGAGGCGCTACGAGTTCCACTACAAGAACGTGTGCGCTCTCGCTCGCGCGTGGGAACGTTACGAGGAAGAACACGGCATCGCCCCGGAGCGCGGCCAGTAAGAGGGCACACATCCGAGACTAGATCATGTAGCTACTCGCCAAAAATACCGTGAGAGGGCCGCCACCCTGAATGAGATAGGGTGGCGGCCCTCCATGTGCCAACAGGGACGCTCGCCTACCGATAGGAGGGATGGGGTTAACGATGAGCCAAAGCGGCACCCGTCAACCCCATCCCTCTTGTTTCTTCACGCTACGGCCGCAACCGATAGTCCGGCGCGGCGCGACGGGCGCGCGTTCGCCCAACGTCGTGAACGACGGTCGCGCGCTTATTGGAGCTTACCGTTCGCCCCAAGGTTCCACCACTTGCCGCCGTCAAACACGGTGCCGGTGCGCATCATGCCGTTACCGTAGAACAGGTACCAGGAGCCGTCAATACGCGCCCAGCCGCCGCCCTGCATGACGCCGCTCGGTTTCAGGTAGTACCAGCCGGTACCGTCGTTCACCCACCCGGTTTTCATGGCCGTGGTCGCAGGGTCCATGTAGTACCAGGAGCCGCCGATAGCGTTCCACCCGGTGACAGCGCGGCCGTTGACGTCCATGTAGTGCCAGTTACCCCACAGGCTGTGCCAGCCCGCGCCGATCATCGCGCCGCTGCCGGGTGTCATCCAGTACCATCCGGTGCCGTCATTCACCCATGCTTCACGCATTTTCGCGGTTGCCGGGTCCATGTAGTACCACTTGCCGCCAACGTACAGCCACCCCGTGTAGGCGCGTCCAGACGCGGACAGGTAGTACCAGGAGCCGTCGATCTTCGTCCACCCGCCGCTCAGCATCTTGCCGTCAGAGCCGACACGGTACCAGGAGCCACCGTCGTTCACCCACGCGTTAGTCGCCATGAACGAATCAGCGCCCATCCAATACCAGGAGCCGCCACTATTCACCCAACCGTTTTGTACGGCTGTCGCACTGTTGTTGAAATAATGCCATCCGCCATAGTGGCCTTCCCACCAGCCGGTACGCGCCCACGGCCCACCATTATAGAACCACCACGTGCGCTTGGATGTCTTGTCGAACACGTGCCCCACGCCTACGAGATAGTTTGGCCTCGTGATGCCCTGCGGCGTGAACGTGCCAACCAGCGCGTCATACCCGGCTTTCTTCATGCTGTACGCCTCGAACCACTCGTACTCGCCGCGCGTCACGCCAGCAATCGCCCCATCGTGAGACTGGAACTCGTACCCGGTCTGCATGACCAGTTTCGGGGATACGCGCTCCATGAAATTGCGGCTACTGGACGAGCGCATACCGTGGTGCGGAGACTTCAACCAATCCACATGCCCGACAATGGGAGCAACGTAGTCCTCCTGCCCGTTCGTCGCCTCCAAGTCGGCAGACAGGTATGCGCTGCGGCCGTGCGCGGTTACTTTCGCCGTGTACGCAATCAAGTTAGCGTCCGGCACTCCCGTGCGCTTGTAGTTCTCGTTCGGGTCGGTGGGTATGATCTGGATGCGCATGTCACCCATCTGGATAGTGTCATTGTATCCGGGGGTGACATGCTGGTCGAGAGTGCCACCGTATGCGGCCCACGCCCAGTTCGCAGCCCGAATCATGTCGTCGTAGACTTTCTGATTATCCCACAGGCGCGACTTGTCCGTAATATAACTGTCGGAATATTGGGGCGTGTAAATGCGCTTCGGACGGTACTTGTAAATGATCGTGTCAGCGTTACCGATATGGTCAGAGTGCGAGTGCGTGCCAATGTAAAAGTCCAGATTGGAACTATTCACGCCGAGCTTCTGCAAATACGCGTCCACGTTGCTCGTGTACCCCCACGTGGCGATACCGTCACGCCACGGGTAACGCGCGTCCGACCCGTCCGCGTAATCGTTGTCCTCAGCGCTATCAACGATACCGAAATGGCCGTTAGACTCCAACACGATAGCGTCAGTGTCAGGCAGCGCCATAATGTGAACCTTGTCGTTACCGACCGTCCCGTCCGCTTGCCCGAATGTCACATACGCGCCACTGTTTTGACCCGTAGACGGGTTACCCGCCGTTTCAGCGTGCGCCGTACCAACAGTGAGGGGCGCGGCGAGCGCAAACGTGACCGCCGCGACCGCTGGCACCACCCCCGCAACACTCTTTTTCTTCAACATGTTCAACACTGTCATTCGCCTATTCTCCACATCCTTCTATATTTGCCGCCCCGAAACGCAACATGCGCAGCGGACGGGCGCTCAACCTATGTCCTTCATTTCACCTGAACGCACACGCAACACACCATCTCGCGACCCGCGCGCCGCACAAAAAGAACAGCACAACAAAGGGGCAGGACAGTAGTTACGCGATAACGTCCAAACGTTACCACAATAACACCATAACCAGCGCGAGGAAACGCCGCAATAACAACGAAAATCCGGGGCGGCAGAGCGAATCGTGTGCCCGGCCTCACTGAACAAACGGCAAGGCCGGGCGCAGCAACAGCAACGAGGGGCGTTTTATCTAAAGTCCCACGGAAGCGAGCTACCCTTGTCCGTTGCCTCCTCGTCCACCACCTCACAGTAGTAGTTGCCCGCGACAGCCATAATTGCCTGCACCGCGCCAGCGGAAAGAGTAGCGGACACCCTATCGCCGTCGCCATAATACTCTCCGTCAACCACTGCCGGACCAGCAATGTTCACCGTCACAGGCTCATTTTCCGCAATGTCGCCACCATCCACAAGGTCGATAACAGTTCGCGCCACATCCGCACCAACAACCAGTACACCATTAGTCGTGTCAACCACGTGCCCGCCATCAACCGGAATCAACATGTCCCGGTGAACCATGTGCAAAACGTCACCCACGTACACACCCAACACGCCGACATTCGCCAACTCAGACAGCAGCAGAGTGGCGCTCTCCTCGTCGTATGCTCCCATTTCAGAAAGCCTGTTGCGACGCGGAACTACGTACACGCCTGAGAGGCTACGCTCGGGGAACGACGCGCCCGGCTTGACGCGAGCATACAAGTTGCGGTAACAATCACCCTCAGCGTCGTAAAAATCGCCTTCCACGTCACATACAGTGCCGTACTCGTCTACCGACTCTACGATACTGGTCAAGTCATCGAACCTTCCACGCCCACGATAGTCACCATGCTCCCTATGCCAAATACCGGTGAACCCGTAGGCAAGCATCCACAAAACCTCATCAGGCGACAACACCACAACACTATCCAGGCACTCGCGGTCCACGCCGAAAGCGCCCCACAGAACAGCGGAACCAACCTGCAACGCCCCCAACATGTCAACATCTACGCCCGCGCCCGAGAGATCGCTACGCCAGTCAGCACTCGGAAGCGCAACGTAAGCGCTCCCGTAAAACGCTCGCCTCCTACTGTGGTAGGCGTGCGCCTCCTCAGCTTTCTCACCCCACGGTCGGATAATGTCATTGTCTTTCACGTGCCACATGCCGCCGACAGACAACGCTGTCATTATCGAATAAACGGTGTCCCGCGCAATAATCTTTGTCTGTCGCTTACCGTCGCGGCCAATCGTACTTACCACACAATCGTCCGAACCCGCTTGACTCCACTGCCCGCCGCCAACATCGACGAGGATGCGCGCATTTCCATACTCCAAGTAGTAATATCCATCCTCGTCATATTGGATCACACCATTGGCGTCTACTCGACTGTCAACGCCGATGCGCGCCAGATAACCAGGCTCGTACGCTCCCAAACAGTCCATGTAAATCGCGTGCGCTCCCACGCGTCCACTGGACGCGTTATCAACCGGCTTCGCTGGCATATTTTCCACTGACATTTTTGTCACTTTCTTACTCGTTTCTGAATGATTTGGGCAGGCCGCTAGAACGACCGCGCCTCACCCTTCGCCGCACGCCACGCAATGTTAAACGTCAGCAGTCGAGGCAGCGCCTCCGGCGAATGGTTAATCTTACATTTCTTCACCCATTCGACGCGACCGTTGGGATGCACCCACACAAGGCCGGAACGCTGGTCCGCCCCAACCGGCGGCCTGTCAATCAGCCCAGCGGGCACCGCGTACACGAAACGGTGGACAACCATCATCCACGGCCTGATTTTCGCCCACGTCTCACGCTTCGCGTCCGACACATCCACTTTCACCTCAATGGCGGTGCGCATACCATCCGGTGAGAACATGAGCGCGTCAATGCGCCTTTTCAGCGGCCCATGCTCCTCACCCTTCTCTAGCTCACGATACAGTTCGCGCGTGTCCGTGATCGTCAGTTCCGGGATGATGGCCGACTCTTTCCACGCGCGCTGTAGCGCATCCAGCACGTCACGGGCGCTCATTTGAGTAGCGTTGCTCATGCCAGCTCCGCAGGGTGCGGGGCCTCTGAGCAGCGCGACCCGTGCTCGCTCTCGCACTCTCGCCAGTCCAACTCAGATTGAGCAGCGCTACCCACGCCCCGAGCTAGACCAGCAACGATCTCTTCGTCATTTCCACCTACGGGGAATCGTAGGCACGACCAATGGGCACGGCTACTGTCGCCAAGATGCGCTACGCCAGGGTCCACGACCGCGCCGGAAGCAACGAGCGCCGCGACTTGTCCTTCAACAAGCATTGCTATGGGTTCCGTCTTGATCGCGCATGACCGAACAGACAGGACTGGCGCAGCCTGGCAGTGAGCCAGCGGGTAGAAAGCGCCCAACACCCGCTCGTTAACGCCCGTAATTTCCAGCGCACGCAGCACGACAAGCGACGGGGCGCTCCACTGTGAGAGCGGGACCGTGCGGCTTGACGGGGCGACGAGACGCATAGCCGCATCCAAAGCGGCGCTTTCACGCTTGTTATCGTTCATTGCATGTTTCCTTATCGTTCACTTCTCGGTGTTGTCGTACAGTCGCACGAGGCTCACGCCCGGATGGTCGGTAGGCTCGTACTCCTCCATGCTGAGGCGCACAACATCGTTATCGGCTACGTGGACATGTGACACGCGGTCGCCCCACGTTTCCCACACAAGCGCCTCGCCTGGCTTCGCTGACACACCATTCAGAGACACTCCCTCCTGCGTGACTCGCGCGTCACCGTCCGCACCTTCCACGGCGAGAGCCGCCTTTATGCGCTGCGCGTTGTTTTCCCACTGGTCGCGTTCGCCGATAACGCACGCGGCCACCTCGTTCTCGTCTGCGGTGCCAACCGCTTCAATCGAGCACGCAATGTCGTTCAATTCTTCGTCGTCAACGATGCGCACCGACACTGTATCAACACCAATACGGACGAGCACACCGTCCCCGTATTCCCATGCCAGGAACCCGCAATACTCGCCGCCAGCGAACAGTGCGAGAACATCTAGCGGCTCCGGCTCCGGCCCGTCTGAGCTGGGAATAATCGTTGACACCGCGAGAACCCCGAGAGAACACAACACGCTCTGAACCTCGCCTGAGAGAGAACACAACGACCGCTGCGCGTCACCCATATTCCCCGCGACAGTGTAAACGCCGGGGGAGACAACAGTGCGCAACCCATATTCTCTTTCCGCCTGGCGTGAGACGATTTCCAGAACTTGATCGGGCGTCCACGTCTGCACGTTCCACGCCTCGCTGGGACTCTCCCAATAGGGGGCGTTAACGTCCCTGCGTTCCGTCCACGTGACCGCGCCGCCCGGAGGGACACGCACGCCGTTAACGGTCACAGAGAGGTCGCCATGCTCAACAATGTCAGCGCCGGGAATCATCTGCGCGAGCCTGTAAGAGTACCGGGTACACCTGTGGCTGACAATGTAGGCGCGATCACGGACCCCGGCTTCCTCGCGTGTCCGTTCCCCTAACCACCCGTAGCACGCGGAGGCGATCAGAGGCTCCCACATGTCGCGCTCGGCGCTCACGTCTGCGAGGCTTTCGTGAACTGTACGAGCGTTTTCGTTCATGTTATCGTTCATAACCGCATCATACCACCGTAAGAGCGCGCACGCAACGCCATCTCCGGTAAGAAAACAACCCCGCCGCCAGAAAAGAAACTGGCAGCGGGCTGTTTCGCGCATCCAACATGTCACTCGAACTTCGCGAGGTACTTGTTCGAGACGACCTTAAAGTTCTCACGGCTGGACATCCAGCGCGGCAGCGGCGCAGTGTCGCCCGGCTCACGCACCAGGTGGTACACGATACCCTCGTTCAGGCCGGAGCCGATGTGGCCGCGCAGGCCGTTGACGGCTTCGATGAGAGCTTCCGGCGTGTCGAAACGCTGCGGCATCCACTCGTCACCGAGAACAGGCACACCCATGTTTTCGAGGAACGCGGGCCACTGGCTACGCTGTAGCTTCACGCCGTCACGCCACGCAGAGAATACGAGTACGCGACGACCCTTAATGTTGAGGCGATTCTTCTGGATACCCTCGCCGATCAGTTCACCCTGAACGGTGAAGCCGGGATTGGCTTCCAGCCACGCCCACAAGCCATTCTGCTTAGCCGCGATGGCGCGCTCGTTATCCTCGCCGACCTCTAGGTTGCGGCTAAAAACGCGCATCTGACCCGCGTCGTTGGCGACCGTCATAGACGTGCCATCAACCTTTAGCGTGGGCATCCACGTGAGCGACTGAATCTCGTCCCAGTAGCGGGTGAGGTTCTGTAGGCGCTCCGCGTCCGTCTTGGGAGCGAGACTATCGTCCCACTTGCCGCGCGCCCCGTTGCCGCCATTCGTGTCGGGTTGCGCCTTGGGGGCGGGCGCGTACTTAACAACCTCTAGGTAGTTGGTCACGTCCATGCCGTCCGCGAAAGCGAGTGCGTTCATTTCCTCCATCGTGAACACGTCTGCGATGGGGAGGAGGAATCCCTGCGAGTAGACGCCCCTGATGCGCTTTGTGCGCAGGCGGTGGCCGCGAACCTTGAACACGGTCTCCGTGTCCTCATCCATGAGCGTGAAGTCCTGCGCCTTGATGTCCATGAGCGGCTGGAACGCGGGACGCTTCACGGCGGTCTTTTCGGGAACAACAGCATCCACCTCTAGGTAGATGAACAGCGCGTCCTTGTCATCCGTCTGTGCTGCCTTTGGGGTGATGACTGTCCACCCGCCGACGTGAGCGGCGACGATACGGTCAGCGCCCTCAATAGGTGTAAACTGGTCTACCGTGGTGACGCGTGCGAGCTTACGCATGTGTACTCTCCGTTTCTTCCATGTTTTCTGGTATTATTCTATCTCGCACATATACTACACGACGCGCGCGTTGCACGCAACCACAACAACTCTCGCGCACGTGTAGCGGACAAAGCGTGCAATGTGATAGGATACGAAGCATGAGTGAACAACAGTCCGAAACCACCGTTACCGTATCCAGCTACGGCAAGACGCTGTGCGTTCTCGCCGAGTACATGATGCGCAGCGCCACCGTCGGCTACTACGCTTACGGGCAGGGCGTACTGGACGCTGCGATCAGCGCGGCGAACACTGTCCAAACCGTCGCCGTACGCACAAACAGCCGCTACTGGCGTGACGAGACGCTGATGAGCGGACTCACAAACCTTATCCGCAACCAAGCCAAAGCGGCTTTTGAGGCGGCCTTGCGCGCCGAACCAGAGTCGCGCCCAAAGGCCCGCGAAACCCTCATACTCGTTCTACAGAGCGTGGAAGAACAGGCGCGCGGTGGACGCGTCTTTCGTCGAGTCGGCACTGCACGAGCTAGAGCAGATCGGCGACGAACTAGAGGACATTAAGCGGTTCTACGAGAACGCGTCTAAAGACGCGGAGAGGGTGGAGCGCACGAGTTTCCCGGCGCTCGCAGCCCTGAAAGAACGCGGACGCAACAAAGACAACGACGCGGGTGAGAGCGGCGACATTAACAGCGACGACTACGACGGCGAGGAGTGACACAGTATCATGTTCTGGAACCGTAATAAGAAGAACAAGAACGCCGACAACGGCGCTGAAGAGCGGCGGCCACTCGTCGCGGCGCGCACCCTCATCGACATGGGAGATGCGGCTGGCGTGTGGATGAAAACACAGGGTGACGACATGAGCAAGCCTGTCGTCCTGGTCGCTACGGATAAGCGCAACGCACTCGTGGAGACGGCAACGACGTTCATGTACGACCTGAAAAACTCGGCCAACGAGGGTGAGGACGTGTCGGCGCTCGCCTGGTCACCCCGTAGCATCAGCCTCATTGCCGAAAATAAGAGCGGCGACATGCGCGTCGTTCACACGGCCAGCGTAGAGGATGGAACAATCCACAATTACACGGTCACGGCGGGCGAGGACGGGGCTGTCATGGTGGCGCTCACCGTCATTAACCTGACGGCCACGTTCCCCGTGGAAGATCGCCCCGAGCATGTGGGGGTAACAGAGTGGATGCGCATGTGCGCACGGCAGCTCGTGCGCACAGCGGCAGGCGACAACCCCGCCATCATCTAACACGCGCCCGCAAACACGTGCGAGGGGCGCGACCGTTTGCGCGCGACATAACCTAACAATCGTGATACAATAACGATTATCCGCATGAGTAATGTGAGCATTGTAAAGAAAGCGAGAACACTCATCATGGCTACCACCAACAAGACCACCGCCAGTAAGAAGATCGCCGACGGAAAGACCGCCACGAAGGCTAAGAAGGCGACGACGGCGAAGAAGCCCGCCGCCAAGAAGGCAACGCGCAAGAAGAGCACCGAAATCGTAGAGGTAGAGGTTATCAACGAGGGCACGTACATGAGTGACGTTGCCCGCAAGCTCGCAGGCAACTACGACGTGGAAGCCCGCGAAAAAGAGCTTGCGCCCATGATTCGCGCGAAGATCAGCGGCACCCTCGAAAGCCGCGACCAGAGCAAGTACGCGCAGATGGCCGCCGAAGTCTCCACTATCGGACAGGAACACGTGCAGGCCGCAGTCAGCGGAAAGACCGACATTCTGAGCCGCACCGCCGACGGCGCAAAGATTAAGACGGACGGTGCGGAAGCAATGCGACGCGAACTCGCAGCCCTGGCTGTCACCGTGAACGGACTCGGTAAGCAGAGCGCCATCGCGCGCTGGCTTCCTTTCCTCGCGTCCCCTGAGAAGCGTCTCCGCGAGTTTCAGGCGCGCTTCCAGAGCGCAGAATAGTCTTTGCAGGACACGTCCGACTCGGTTCACAACGCGGCGCTAACGATGACGCGTGACGCTGACCTGTTGGACACTGAGGCAGCGTACCAGCGCGACCGCATCCAGGATATTGCGGCGGACATTCACGCCGTCCGCATTATTCGCGATGACGCGGAAGCGCGAGTGGAAGAGCTGCGCGCAACCGGCGACGAGGGCGACGCTGTTCTCGCTGACGCGCTCCACTCTAGCGTCGTTGACGCCGCTGACCGACGCGAGAACGAGCTGCTGGGACAGGTCGGCACCGCGCTCTACGTGTGCCAGGAACTCGCTATCGCCTCACAGTCTGCTCGTATGCTTGCTAATCAGGCCGTCCAGACGCTTAACAACACTATCCCCGTGTTGAAGGCTCAGACGCTTGTTCGCACAGCCCTGGGCACGCAGGAGATGGTGGGCGACACGCTGGATGCCGTTAACGCGGCGGTCGCTAAGCTGACGGACGAGAACACTCAGCTTATCGGCAAGAACATCTCGGGTATGGTTGCCCGCGAGAAGAGCACCATCGCTAGGGTGGAGGACATCAAGCGTAACCTGGACTCGCTCACCGGGTTTATCGTTGATGCTCGCGCGCAACTGTCTACTCTTGGCGAGGAGCGCCGCGCTAACAGCCGTGAACTCACCGAGTACGTGGCTCCCCTTGTGGACAAGTTGGAAGCTCGCCGCGAGATTGACGGCGGCAGCGTGAACGTTCTGTAACAGTGGCGGCGCGCCCACAAACCGCGCAAAAGCGGACTGTGGGCGCACCCTTGCCGCCTCGTGGCGGTTGTTTCCGCATGGTAGAAGAAAGCTAGGAAGAAAGACCGTTTGACGATGGACACTGTGACCCTTTTTGGTATCGGATTGGCTGCCGCGTTTGCCGTGTTGACGCTCGTTTCGCATTGGTTCGGGTGGCGTTTCGTGCGGATGGTGTTCGCGTCAACGACCGTGACGACATTCGCTGCGACCGTCGTGTACTTGCTTGGTTTGCCGAAACCAGCCGTAACGGTTGTTACGGCTGTCACGTGCTCGATTCTGTTTGCAAATCTCATGAACGGTGACACTCCCACTCAGTCCCCATACGAGCGGTGGCGCAAGAGGCGAGAACGCGAGCGAACAGAACAACGCGCTGACGCGGGGGATGAACACGAGCCACGCCGCACGGTGGACGCTGCGCCAGAGAGCGATAGTGCGCCCTACAGTGCTGGCGGCAAGTGGAAGCGTGAACTGGACGCGGCCCTCCACAAGTAACAAAGATTTTGTGGGGGACGATGGTTAACCATATGAGGAACAAAACGATGACAGGAGAAACAGTATGAAGAACATGTCAGGGAAGATTGTCGCGTGGCTGAATGATGTGGCGCGCGATTACGTGTACGGCACACGCAAGCGCTCCACGACCATGCGTATCGCACGCATTGCATTGCTGGTTGTGATTGCAACCGTAGTCGGTGACGCGTATGCGCGTTACATGGTGCCGGTGCCCACGCCCGTGGCAAGTAGCGGCACGTTCCTTGATGGCTACATGCACCGTTACTGGTTCGAGGTGGGTGCGGTCATGTTCGTTTTTGCGTTCACTGTGGTACGCTACCTATTCCGCGACCTTTGCCGCGCGTATGTGCGGCGCTTGGATATGAACGAAGCTATCGCCAACGGTAGCGGGGAGATGAAATGCGCAGGTGACAGTAACACGAAACCGACCGAGGGCGCTTCCCGCGTTGAGAGGCGCGCGGGCGTGAACGGCGACTACGTGAGCGCCGTCGATAACCACGAGGGCACTATCAGCGAAAGTGAAGGCGGCGACGCGTGAAGGCACTTGGTTCTCGCTTACTATCTACGCTTGCACGTAACCGCGAAGCGAGGGCAGCACAGAAGCGACTTGTCAGCGCCACAACGGGCATCATACTACATGTCGCCCGTAGCCAAGGGATTTACGCGCAGCGGCCGAACACCAGCGCGAACGTTGATAAGCTGGCGCGTCATGTTACACCTATCGACGCGGCGCTGGGGCGTAAACGCTGACGCTTTGCCAGGAACGACAGGCGCGTTGCGTGCGTGTCGAGTGTTGCGGCACGCCGTCCGCGTGTTACCATAGACGGCAGACGTTTGAGGGCAATACAGGAAAGAGGAAACAAGTTAATGACGATGACACCGGGCCTGGCAGTCGCATCGTTTTTCGCGGGCGTAGTGTTGGCGCTTGCTCTGCGCATCATGTACGAACTGGTGCAGCGTTCTCAGGGGTATATGCGTGGCGCGCGGTTTTTCCTCATGAACGTGGTACTGTTGCTCGCGTTCATCGTCCCCGCAGCGCCCGGCATCACATACGGGATGGAGCACACAGGCGCGCAATTCATGGGAATAAGCGTGTTCGCGTGGAATACCATCGCAATTGTCGTATCTTTTGCCTTGGACTTTATATGTACGGTCGTGTTCCGTGGTGGTGAGATCATGCGCGAGATCGAACAAGAACTAGACGACTGGGATGACGAGGAATGAACGGGGTAGTGTTACTCGCGCAAGCTGCGCAGTACAGCGGTGTTGCTGGTCAAGCATCCAGCGATATGTTTCAGAGGATGCTCGCGGACCTTACGGCGGCTGTGGAGGCGTCCGGGCTGTCGCTTATCCTCATTATCCTTGTGTGCATTAACATTCGACTGGCGTTCCGCGTTTACGAGTCGTCACGTAATAGTTGCGGATGTAGCAAGTGTCGTGGCCGCAGTGTGCGCCAAGCACTGCTCGGGGTCGCGTTGAATACGGTTGCGTTCTGCTTGTCCGCGTGGCGGCTCGTTGATACCATCGGCCCACAAGGCCGCCCGGTTAGCGACGCGGTAAGTTTCTTCCTAGTTTGTATCGTCCTTTTGTCGTCGCTCGCCGCACTAGCTTTCGGCGTAGCCGGTATTAACGCCCTAACGGACGCTCCGCACATCGGCGCTCAGTGCCCACTAGCACAGGGCAATGTGGGCAGCTCGGCGACAAACACTGAGGATGGCGGTATGGCACGGTGGGAGAGTCAGGCGGCTAGATGCAGTAGCGCGTGGGGGTGCGAGCTGTCAGCCGCACTCGCGAAGAAATAGGTGAAGAATGACCGGGGTACTATGGTTGCCGTATTCCACGCAGTCTGGTAGTTTTGCTGACGAGAACGACAGTAAGGGTAGCGAACAATGAACCCTATGGCCGCGTGCGCTGAGGATTACAGTAGTTCCACGTGCGATGCGTTGGAATTGTTCGTTGATATGGGTTTGCTCATTGTCTGCATCGGCCTCTGGCTTCTGTTTGCCTCTGTTAATGATCGACTTATCCGTCACGTGTGGCGCGGGTGGCGTGACAGTTGCGGTTGCAACAAGTGCGTGTGGCGCACCCCTATACGTGCGGCGCTTGCGGCGGGCGTGAACATGCCGCTTCCGATTGCGGACACTGTTTTCTTTCGCTCTGCATCTCATCACGTGCGGACATTCGTCGGCGATGTTCCTGCCGTCGCCCAGTCACCGCTCTCTGTACTGGCTTTCGTAGCTACGGTTGCAGCTCTCGCGTATATATGCGCGGCAATATATACTCTTCTCAACGCGCGAAACTGTCACAATCAACCGTGCCTACTCGAAACAGGCGCACAGGACAGCGGTGGAGACGAGGCGGATGCTGTGGTACAGTGGGAGAATCAGACGATTAGTTGCGGCGACGCGTGGGAGCGCGAGCTTGCTGGCGCGCTTGGAAGGAAAAGGTAATGACGTTCACTATTTTGGCGATTCTTGAAGTTGCGTCACTGTTGGTTCTCGCCGTGTCACTGTATGGTAGCGTGAGAGCGGTGTACGCGCGTGACAAGTTGAGGAAGCAAACGCCACTGACGCTACTCTCGCGTTATCGCGTTCTGTATCGTCGTGTTGCCGCCGTATGGGGCCGCTACGCGGTGGGGGCGCTGGTTCTCGCAAATGCTTGGTGGGTTCCGCTTTACATGGGCTTCGGCGGCGAGGAAACAACGGCGTGGATGAGCGCCTACGCGGCGGTGAACTGGGCGTTCCGATTGCTTCCGATTGTAATGGCCGGTGTCGCCGCTTACTACTACATGCGCAGCCGCAAATATGGCAACTATGGCGACGAGTCCCCCTCCCGGTGGACAGAGCGCGATGAGAGCGAGAACGACGAAGAACGCCAGGTCAGCGCGGAGAGCGTCAACGAGAAGGCAAGCAAGCTGAGCGGCGCATGGGAGAGCGAGCTTGCGCACGCGCTCAACCGACAGACTGGAAGGCAAACCCACTGAAACCGGGGCAACACCGCCCCTACGCCCGCCCGCGCGCACCGAGGTAGTTTTAACGCGGCGAGAGCACAAAGCGCATGGCGCTTCTAGGCGCAGAAAGAGCGGGAAACATTGGGCGAAATGGAGTGCCCCGTAGGTCCGTTCGTGAAGTTTTGACAACGCTCATATGGGCGTAATATATTTGTTATTGCAAGGAAAAACCTATACACGAGAAGGAGAAGGTACCTTGGCCGGAGAGACAGTTATTACAGTGATCGGCAACCTAACCGCCGACCCCGAACTACGCTGGACCAACAACGGCGCGGCCGTCGCAGGCTTTACCATCGCGTCAACACCTCGCACGTATGACCGTAACTCGGGTGAGTGGAAGGACGGCGAATCGCTGTTCCTCCGTTGCTCCGTGTGGCGCGAGGCGGCTGAGAATGTTGCTGAGTCGCTACGTAAGGGTATGCGAGTTATCGCTCAGGGTCGCTTGGTTCAGCGTTCCTACGAGACGAAGGAAGGCGAGAAGCGTACCGTCGTTGAGTTGCAGGTCGATGAGATTGGTCCGTCGCTGCGTAGTGCGCGCGCTCAGGTGACGCGCACCAACAGCGGCCAGGGCGGCTACCAGGGTGGCGGTCAGCGCAACATGCAGGCGCAGGGTGCGGGCGATCAGATGCGTCAGGCCGCATACAACGGTGGCGGCGCACAGCAGGGCGGCTTCCAGCAGCAGGCTCCCGCCGCGCAGGCTGACGCTTTCACTGGCGGCGGTGCTACCCAGTTTGGTGACGAGCCTCCATTCTGATAGGTAGCGCAGCCGCCGACGCGTGGCGGCTGGCAATACCCAGCGTGGGGCGGGGAGCGCGATAGACTGCCGTCCTTTTGTACGATTGATCGCGTTCGCCCCGCCCCACGCTCGTATCCACTATAGGTGAACCCCGGATACGCGGGGACGGTAACGGTTCTACACGTGTAGAACAACAAGGCGGCGCTAAAAACGGCGCGCCCCACAGAAGCAAGCATCGAAAAGACAGAAGTGTCACATGAAGGAGCAACGATGACACAGAACACGAACGAAACGAACACAAACGCAACAAACAACACGGTTCCACCCTTGTATGAGAACATGCGAGTGGGAGACAAGGTTCTCCCCTTTGTCACACTCGCGGGCGACCCATCCGCTCCCGTAGACAAGCGCGAACAATTGGAGGTCCGCACAGGCTACGAGCGCATTAGCAAGCTGGACATCACGAAGCCAAAGCCGGGCAGTAACGCGAACACTCGATACCGCGCCATTTTCACCCACGAGGGCGACGATTATGACGTGTACGGCAGCGTGTTCGATGACGGCACTAACAAGATTGCCGCCGCCCTCCGCGAAGCCTACGACAACGGTACTCCGGTCATTTACCGCATCGAGAAGTACCGCAAGTACAAGTCCAAGCCCGGCACAAAGCCGTACACCGAGGATGGTCATATCGCGCCCGGCTTCAATGGACACACGAACAGCACGCCACTTGACATGCCGTGGTCCAATTTCATGCGCGAATACGCAGAAGCCAAGGGCAGCATGTCCGAGGGAGATGCCGTTAAGAAGTACCGCATCTTTGAGACCGCTATCGCAGCCGTGTCCCTAGACGGCGGTAAGACGTGGGTTGTGGACGATTCCGAGAACGATAAGGGCTTCAAGCGAAACATGCCCAAGAGCAACATGTTCGAGGACATGATTGTTCGACGCAACCCGGAACTGAACCCGGAAGCGGCGCGCGCCCTCGCTAAGCGCGAATTTTCGACGGGCAGCGCGTGGGGTGCTCAGGTTCCCGCGCAGGAGCAGAGTGAGCAGCGTGTTCACGCGGTGGCGCAGGGTACCAGCCCGGAGCCTAAGCCGTGGTTCCCATACACACAGAGCGGCGACCCGAACCCCGGCAGCAGCTCCATCACAGCGGTCGCGTCCCTGTTCAACAAGCTAATGGACGCGGGCGACGGTAACCTGACGGCGGAGTCGGCTCGCCTGGTTGCCGAGCACCTGTACCGCAAGATCGGAAACATGCAGACGTTCATCCAGAGGACGGTCGGCAAGCTGAACGTGTCCGAGCCGGACGCGAACGTCGCCTCCCACACGCGCATCCGCCACAGCGTCATTGACGCGCTCAACTATGGGATGGCGAGCGTGCCGGAGAACCTGGGTGAGCTTGCGCTCGCCGAGGACGACACGGAGCTGAACGAGTGGTCGGCGGGCGTCATGAAGGCGGCCTATGACCAGTACATGTGGGAGATTGGCGTGGCGTACCCCGAGTGGGAGCAGCAGTAATCTCCTAACCGGGATGCGCCACTAACGTGCGTCGCGTTCACGTGATCGCCCCGCCCTGGCATTGCAGCCGATAGAATTGGTTGCGTTTCGTCGGGGCGGGGTGTTTTACTGTACCGGGCGCAATAACAAGCGGAACGCTGGAAGCCGTTTTAACGGCCTCAAACGCGCTTAGGCGTGTCTGAGTGGGTTGACGGGCTGTTCGCCCGCGAGAGGCGCGCACAGGGGGCGTATCGACGGCGATACGACCCAACGGGCGCACAACAATAGAGACGAAGCGAACAAACGCACTATGCGCTACGCAGCAACACCATTCAACGCAACATCACCGCACGCCCCAGCAGCAAGAGCATCCGCGCCAGGCTCACCCTTACAAGCCCCGTCCAGCCCCAAAAACATGAGAACACCCAACGGCGACATACCCGTCAACACAGACGGGGCAACGCCGTCACGCAAACACGCCTGAACCATCCGAGCACACACAAGCGCCACATCCGACCCATACCGCAAGTCAACCACGCCGCCCGCACCACCCAATCCAGCGCCACCACGCATATCGGCGTCGTCACGTACAAGCGCACGCCGAAAAGCCCTATACTTCGCCTCAGCATTACCACCAACACTCACGCCCAAACGCTCACACTCACCCATGAACGCCGCATACTCGCCACGCAACGCAAGACGACGCTCAGCCTCCTCACGCTCACGCCGAGAAACACCAGCCACCACAACCCCCACAACACAAACACTCAACTAGACAACCAGCCAATAGCACCAGTCATCCAGTACGCCAAGTGGGGCGCGTCCCGCCACCAATACGGCAGCAGAACACGCCCCACGAAACACCCGCACGCACTTTACGACCAGAGCGTATGCGGCGCTTTGCGTCACGCGTTCACGAACACCACGCTCACGCCCGCAGCGCGCCCATCATCAACAACACGCTTACTCTCGCTCGCGCTCGTCACCACAATCACCATCCGCGTGAACTGTCGGCACTTCGATGCCGCCGCAAGCGTCTCACCCCAGTCAACCCAACCGTCAGTAACGAGCACATGAACGTCCGGTAGTTCGCGGCGGCTCTTACCGCCAGCCCTCCACTCGCCCGCCATCCACTCATACGGGACCGACATGTCCGTGCCGCCGCCACCAAACGCTTTCAGGTCACGAACATGCGACACCATGCGCGGGCGCTCGCTCATCTGCGTGTCAACACCGTAGAAGCCGATAGCCGCACCCGACGCCGACGCGCGCAAAATACCTTCAATCTCAGCCACGGCATGAGCATAATCGTCACGCCCCATGCTACCCGACGTGTCCACCGCGACATGCACCGTCGGCTTGTTGTCCTCACGCGACGGCCAAACGAACTCACCGCCCTGGCGGCGACGATTCGGGCGCTTGTACGTCGCATACCTATTGCCGCGAACGCGCGACGACATGGAACGACCCACCACGCCAGCCAGCACACTCTGCCAGTTCACGCGCGGAGGAGCCATGCGGGCAAGTAGCCTCACCCACGAGTCGCCCGCGCCGCTACCCATGCTGTTACTGCCGTCTGCGGCTTCACGCACCAGCGCCTCAGCATCTTGGCGAGCTCCCTCAACGTCAGCCATTGCGCGGCCACGCACCCCGGTCTCACCTTCGATGCGCTCACCCTCACGATCATCCTCACTGTTGCTGCGCGACCCGCACGCGTGCCCAACGTTCGCGCGCACATACTGACTGGTCCAATCGCCCTTACCGTCGCCCACGGAACCATTCTCACCCTGAGAGTCAGACTGTTCGCCAGAACCGTTCTTGCCCCGAGAGTCCGCGTCACCCGACCGGGAGCCGCCACCATTGGAACCCTCACCGTCAGAACCAGAACCGCCGCCCTGACCGGGGTTAGCGCTTTCGTTGGCGGAACCAGCGCCGCCGTGGCCGGAACCAGAAGAACCACCGCCCGCTTCGTCGCTGGAACCGTTACCGCTACCCTGAGAACCCGACTGCGCGCCAACCTTGGAACACTCGCCATCAGAACCAGAAGAACAAGAACCGTCATCCCCCTGGGAACAGGAACCATTCTCGCCCTCGCCGGGCTGCGTACCGCCGGAGGTGCCAGACTCGCCGCTGTTAGACTGCTCGCCACCCGGCTTGTCGGACTCTCCGCCCTTGGAGCCTTCGCCGTCAGAACCGGACTCGTCAGAATCGCTGGACTGGCCCTCACCAGAACCGCCGCTGCCAGCCTTGCCGCCGCCATAGCGGTTCTGCAACTCTTCCAACATGTGGGCCAATTCCTCCAACTTATCCCGATCCTGAGACAGGGAGGCGAGGTATTCCTCCATTGTGCGCGACCTCTCATACCCCCACTTTGACGGGAACACAAACGTATCCTCATCCTCACTATGGGCGACACCCATATCCAGGAGAAGCTCGTTAATTTCCATGTCGCCCGCAAGGTTCATCATGCGGTGCGCGTGCTCGAACGTCTTACCGCACTCGTCGGCGCGCTGAAAATGACGGTTCGCCACGTGCAGCGCCTCGTGGGCGAGAGCGAACGCGCGCAGACGGTTATCCCACTTGTAGAAGAACTGCAACCCCAGCCCTACGCGGGCGCGCACGTCCGTGTACGCGGTCTCGCACGTAATGTCCACGAACGGCATGAGGAGAGCGAAGATAGGGGACAGCGGGTACAGGCCATAGCCGCCCTTATCCTTCGGGAGAAGCAAAGACTCGATAGTCTTGCTCCATACGCTGCCTTCCCACGTGGACAGGCGACGATACCTGGAACCCTGCTCAGCCATGCTGCGGGCGTTCTCTTTCGCCCACGCCTCGGCTTCCTTAGCTTCACGCGCTAGAACTTCCCTCGTAGTCGCCACGGCAACCCTCCACTCACTCGCATCCACAATACTTGAACAGGGCACCATTATAGCACACGCACAGGCAAGTGCGCTACAGCAAAACCGTGCGCACAATCAATACGCGGGCCGGGCCGCGCAGCGCCAACCGTGAGCGCAGCAACCGCGAGAGTACGCACGTCACCCCGTGTACGCGCGAAAACAGGGCGGTCAGGCGGCGCGGGGTGATTGCGTGTCGCCCCGCTCCGCTCTCGCCCCGCTGCTATGCGGCCCTGGATGCCGCCTTCATGTTCTTTGCATCCGAAATATGCGGGCACGCGAGCGCGCGAGCGAGCGCGTTCACCACCAGGCGGCGCTTCACCCTACCCTCAGCGTCACCAGCCGTCACCTCATAGGCGTGCTTCTGAGCCTTAGTAAACACCTCACTGACACTCTTACCCAGCGACGCGAGGGCGCTACTATCCAAACGGCCACCCACTCCCGGCACCTCCTCGTCACCCGACAGGACAGGCAACAGGAGCATAATGTTGCGCAGTTCCTCAGCGGTCACGTGCGTTTCTTCCACGTCATCGACCGCGAGGCGACCAGCTTCCCTAGCGACTGCAAGGCGGTTGTCTGCGCCGTCCTCGCCGACAATGCGCGGCCACTCGCTCAGCGTGTCAGGGTTAGCGACCGGCTCCCCGCTATCGTCGAGCGTGAACGCGTCGCCGATGAACTGGCGCGCGTCAAACGTTTTCTCAGCTTCGCGGCGGCGCGCCAGGAACTCACGGAACGCGAAAGCGGCCTTGAAGCCGATCATGCCGCCCGCATACACGTGTTCCAGTTCCGTGTCCGGGCTACCGTCGTCCAGGAGGGACGCGTGCGCGAGCTTGGTGGCGAGCCGGTCCCACGAACGGTATGACGGGAACGCGTGCGCGGCAACCATGTCGTTAGCCGGGTCTGACGCGAACCCAAACTGCGCCGCGTTAACGGTTTCACCCATCGGGTCGTGAGGAGCGTTCGCGAACCCAGTGTTTTCGTCCACAAAGTCAGCGATAGCGCGGCGCATCCACTGCTCGCGCTCGCTGACGGTCTTACCCCACGCCCTGCGAACACCATCCAGCCACGCGCCAAGCGGCATGTGATAGCCGACGAGGCACAGACGGTTCGCGAGCGCCGGAGCCATATCGTGATACTCTGAGCCGGTATCACGATCATTCATAGCGCCCAGGATGATGGTCTCCTCGGGCATGACCTCCCCGTTAGGGAAGCGCCGGTCAGCGAGAATCGTGAGGAGGGAGGACACGACATCCGGCGGAGCAGTGTTCAGCTCATCCAGGAACACGACGACGCGCTTGCGCTCCATGACGACACGCTGCCACTTTTCGACCGCGTACTCCACCTGGCGCACCTCATCCACGGTCCCGTCCGGGCGGGTCACCGTGAAATTAACGAGGGTAGGCAACCCAGTAATGTCGGTGCGGTCCTTCTGCGAACCCACAATCGTAATGACTTCATAGTCGCGTTCGGCGGCGAGCGCGTACACGACCGCCGTCTTACCCTGGCCAGGCTGAGAGATGAGCACTACCGGCGTGCCCGTCGGGTCATTAAACTGACCCCTCACAGCGCGGTAGGACACGCTCTTGTCCATACCCTTGGGCAGGAACGGGATAACAGCGCCACCGTTAGCGGTGTTCTCGCGCTCATTCGCGCCAGCGGCGGTATCGTTGTTCTGGGTCATCACGGGTGTCCTTCACTTTCGTTTTGCGGCGGCTTCGCGCTCAACGCGCGAACGCCAACAGTATAGTTTCTCTTGCAACGAGGAAAAGTATAACACACTCACGCGGCAAGCGCGCGTCATAAAAACATGATACCATAACAACAGTAGAGAACAGCGGCGCGAGCGAGCACTAAAATCGGGAAGAAACCACACCCGTTGAAAGACACGGGTGAGAGAGGTACAAGGGATATGACAACCGGAGGATATGTGGAAGCCATCGCCAGTGAACGCGCGAGCTTACAACAGCAAGTGGACGACATTCAACGCGCATACAATCGCCAACAGAAAACGGGTGGCGACACGCGCCTCCTCATCACGCGAGACCAAGCGCTCTCAGACGCGAAAACAAACCATGCAGTAGAGTGTGCCGCAATCATCGCGCAAGCGTACCACAACGGCGACTACAACGGCTTCTGGCAGGCGCTTTCCGAAGCTACACGCATCGACTTGTTCTGCTTCACCGAACCGCTCATCGACCGCATTGTGCGCCACACCATCACCCTGACGGGGCTATACGACCGCCACATCAACGAAGCGTCCCTACACGTCGAGCAATTCACGGACACCATCATCCGGGACGCGCCCACCGCTCCTAGCGTGGGCGCATACCTCCTATACAACCACCTATACGACGAGGGTAACGCTCGCGCACTAGCGGTAAACAACGCCAGTTTCGTGGCGGCGAGCAATGCCATCACAGTCGGTAACCGCATCGTCAAAGAAATCGCCAACGGCGGGGAGCCTGACGACATTGGCTTCCACCAGGTCAATCTCAGGCAATTAACCGTGCTCGCACACCTGGCGGGCGTATCCAACCACGGGCGCACCCTACTCGCACAATTGGGTGGCAAGATGTTCCGCCTGGCAGCGGCAGGAGCGCCGACCCTAGTGTCAGCGGACTATGGACTCATCCACGAAATGTGCGGGAGCGTCCACGATGCGGCCGCGCAGTGGAGGACTGCGATTGACACGGCAGAAAAAGACAATAACAAGTCACGAGAGATCGAAGCCCGGTGCGCTCACATGAAGCTCTGTGGCGCTCTCATGGAACACGGGAGCCTCCCAGCAGCCGACCTCGCCGCACTCATTGACACGTTCCAATCAACGCGTCTCATGCAAGTGCAACCGCCAGGTTATGTTATCATGACGCGAGAACTTATCATAAGTGCGCGAGACGCACGCGGAAACGCCACCACCAAAATTAAGATAACCAACGTGGAGGAACTACTTGACGCGGCCGCGTCCCGCACGGAAACATACCGCAACTAACAGGGAAAGAGAATAACCATGAGTGACACGAGCGGCGACTGGGTGAACGCAATCACCGCCGAGCGAGCCGCATACCAACGCGAGTACCTGCGCGGCGGCCACGGAACATACAAGGCGGAGAGCATACAGGCGGCGCACGCGAGGAAGTGTGCCCGCATCATCGCGCAAGCGTACCGTGCGGGCGACTACCCGGACATGTGGCGGGCGCTCTCCACGTCCACTCGCTACGACATGTGCGTCGCCGGTAACATCGCCAACGCCATCATCATCCATGCTATCAGACTGACAGGGTGGAACGAGCAGCGCATTGACGAGGCTGCGTTCGACTGTGAGGCGTTTGCTCGTGCGGTCCATGATGATGCGGCCAGCCGCCAAACCCCGGAAGCAACGGCAGGCGTGTGGCGACTACTTGACCACCTGACAGGCAACGCCAACAGGGGTAACAGTGTGGCGGGCATTAACGCTGCCGCAATCGGTGAACACGCCGCAAAAGAGCTGGCCGCCAGCATGAGCCTCCCCGCGCTCGTAGAGCGCCCCAGCGGCTACTCGAATAGCGTCTCTGACCTCGCCGTGGGCGCGTACCTCGCAGGGCAACACCGCGCCCACAGTTTCCTCACCCTCGCGAACGTGGGGCGCGTCATCTTCCAAGGAAACGTAGAGACACGCTACAGCGTGTACCCGGCGCACTACGGTATCGTCCACGCGCTATGTGGTAGCGTTACTAGCACGGCCGCATGGTGGCGGCAAGCCATTCAATACGCGGAAGAACAAGGCGACACCGGCAGCGAGGTAGCGGCCAGGTGCGCCCACATGATGCTCGCAAGCGCACTCCTAGAGCGCGGAGAACTCGCCCCCAGCGACCTCGCCACCCTCATTGACACGTTCCAAGAAACAAGCCTCATGGAGGTTCACACCAAGAAGGGCAACTACTGCCGCACCATGCACGTCAACGACAACCGAGTATTCGACAACACGCTACCGTTCCCCACAATCGAGATAGAAAAGCTCATCGACTTTGCCGCCTCACGCATGAGCACCGACTAGCAGTCCACACTGTGTTACAATAAAAGCCACGAAACAGCAAAGAAACACCAAGGGCAACAGCAACTATCAGAGAGAATAACCATGAACGCCAACACAACCACACGCGAGACAGCGTGGGCGGGCAACGCGCTCGACGCTCTCGAAGCGGCACTGAGCGCATACCTCGCCGCAGACAAAGCAAAAGACGACGCGTTCTCCATTGTCAGAAAAACCTGCCCGGTAGACAAAAACACCCACCATTACGACACGGCTCACCCGGCATACCAGTCCCTCCACGACGCCAGAAAACGCCTCGATGAAGCCAGGGGCCGCTACTACGCCGAATACACGGCGACCGTCAACGCGGCAGCACAGCGAGGCGACGCGGAAACATTCTGGCGAGCACTCGACTTCATCATCGACCGACCGACACCAATATCACTCAACCCCGACCACTACGACAACATCAACTGGACAACAGTCGAAGCGATGGGCGACAAGCTCTACGACTGCGACTCGTTCAGACACTTTTCCACACAACTCACCAACACCTACGCACCCTCTGGCTTGAACGTCGTCAATAGAGCCATCTCACATCTCGCCGACCACAACATGCTTGAATTTGCGTATCGAATCACTGAACGCGCGGCATCTATCATCGTCAACATCAAGAACGGCGAGCGGGTTATAGCGAAGGCGCGGACGGCGTTCGCCGACATGTGCGCACGCACCTACCTCACGGGCACAGGAAACACCGGAAGCAACGCAAGCGTGATTGGTAGCGTCGTCGTCGCGAGCCGAGCGGACAGGGCGGGAGCCTTCATCACCCAGGCGGGTTGCTACTTTCTCAATACGCGAAGCGTTGACGACCTCACGCAGGCAGCCGCCAAGTGGCGGAACATCATCAACAGAAGTGACAGTAATGCTCAGCCGCATGTGGCGCAGTTCGCGCACATGACGATCACCGTGACGCTCCTCATCGACCATAACACGATCACGGCAGACGACCTGGCTACGCTCATTAACACGCTCCAAGAGTACGAGGACACGCATCCCGACCGCGACACGCACGGTATCATACTCTACGACCCTAAAGACGACTCTCGTCAAATTTTCAACGTAGAAGAGTTAATCGACTACGCGTCCTCGCGCATGACCGCCAACTAACAGGCCATAGCTGTGCTACAATAGGGACAGCGAAGCAGCAAGAAAAGAGAGGCAAGCAACCAATGACCCGCAACACAACACAGGCGACCAATGCGCTCTACGCTCTCGAAGCTGCGCGGGCCGCACTCCGCACCGCCGACAAGACACTATCAGACGCTCTCGCCATCGTCGAAAGAAACTGCCCAAGAGAGTACGGCAGCAAAGACGGGTACGACGCGACGCACCCAACATACCAGGCATACAAGCGCACACGCGAAGCTCTAGAAGAAGCACGGCGATACTACTATATGGAATACCTCACGACCGCAAACGGTGCCGTGAAGCGAGGTGACGCGGAGACATTCTGGCAGACAATCACACGATACGCCACCTACTCAGCACTCCCGCCCAACAAGTCCCTTTACGATGACGTTAACTGGGCGGCGGCAGAAGCAGCGGGCGACAAACTCTGCGACTGCGACACGTTCAGGGCGTTAGCCGTAGACATCGCAAACAATCACACGCTAAACAGCAAACACGTTATCAAAGTCCTTGAACACCTCGTCGGCGCGCAAGAAAACAGGGTAGCTGCACACAAGCTCGCACATGTCATCACCGAACAGGCCGCATCCATCATCATCAACAGCGAGAACGATGTGCGCGCCGTAGCGTCAGCGCAGACCGTGTTCACTGACATGTGCGCCCACCAGTACCTCATGAGCGCGGGCGACACCGGCAGCAGCGCGAGCAAGATCGGCAACCTCGTTATCACGGGCGACGCGGACAACAAGGGGTCGCTCGTCATCAAAGCGGGGCGTTACCATCTCAACACGCGGGACGCGGACGACCTCACGAAGGCGACCTCCAAGTGGCGGAACATCATCGACAATAGCGTCAACGAGAGTAGGCGACATGTGGCGCAGTTTGCGCACATGGCGATCACCGTGACGCTCCTCGTCAACCACAATAAGGTGACGGCGGGCGACCTCGCCGCCCTCATTGACATGTTCCAAGAGTACGAGGATACGCACCCCAGACGAGACATGTACCGCATCGGGTTCTACAATCCGAAAGACATCGCTCACCCAATCTACACGGTAGAACAGCTCATCGACTACGCGGGGTCACGCATGAGCGTCAACTAACCGCCCGCCACTGTGCTACAATAAAACCAACGAAAAGAACCGTGAGAAAAGAGGCCAACAAGCGATGACCCCCACACGCGCAACATCCACTCTTCCCACGCCAGAAGAGGCGGCGAGCGACCCGTTCACCCCAATTAACGACGCGTACCAGGAGACACGCGAAGCATACGGCGCGTGGACGCAGACGGAACTCGCGCTCGAACGCGACTGTCCCACAGACAAGCGCGGCTACTACGATCAGACGCACCCCACGTACAAGGCGAACGCGCAAGCCGCCAAGCGACTTAACGATGCGAAACAACGCCACCACCAGGCGTGCGTGAACACGGTCAACCATGCTATCCAGCAGGGGGACGCGCAGACGATTTGGCGCGCCATCATGCACGCCACCTACTACAGTTTCATGCTCACCGACGGAGACACCAACACGAGCGCACTCATCGACCACGCCAACTGGGAGGATATGGCCCTCATGGGGGACAGCCTCTACGACTGTGACGCGTTTCGCAGCGCAGCATCCGCACTAGCAGGCGGCGCGTTCTACGACCCGAGTACGACACTCCACGGCCTCATCAAGCAGCTCAGCGAAGAGAGCGAAAAGCTCACAGAGAACGCCATCGCCAGGCGCGAGACGATGAAAACCATCATGCGCGGCATCATCGAGAACGCGGCGCGCGTCATCCTCAAAAACATGAGCAAGGCGAGCAAACCGCACTCGCTTATTCCCACGGAGCACAGCCTGTTCACTAACACGTGCGCCTGCGAATACTTCATGTTCGCGGACAACAGTGCTGCGGCGCTGGGTCGCCTCATCATCTGGAAAGACACCAGCGGACTCATGCTGCGCTCGATCACGGCAGGAGCCTACCAGCTCGACACGCGCAGCACCGACGCGCTCACCGTAGCATCCGAGCGATGGCGCAACATCATTGACAACACGAGTGTAGACGCGCCCGAGCACCGCGAAGCTCGGTACGCCCACACGGCCATCGCTGCGACGCTCTTCGCCCTCCGGGGCACAATCGCAGCAAGCGACCTGTCGGCGCTTATTGACATGTTCAACGAGCAGGAGCAGGCGCGCGAGGCCGGTAAGGATGCCCATACCCTCACACTCACCTTTTGTGACCCACGGTACCCTCACGAGTCCGTCAACAGCGTGGAAAGCCTTATCGACTATGTTGCTCAGCGCATGAGCGGTGCAGACCGCCCACAATAACGCGGCACAACAAACGATCCACCTGGCTATACACCCGCGCGTATGCTACAATAAGAACAAAGATCAAACAGCAACCGTGTAGGAAAAGAGAAAGTGAGTTGTCGTGCAGAATAACACGATGGACCAGATTGACGCAGAGGCACACGCCGCGCGCCTAGAAGATACGCTTGCCAACGACGGCGCAGACTCGTTCTGGCGCGAACTCGCTGACATGCTCGCCACGCGCACCGATAACGGGAAGAACGCGTGCGCCGCACCACTCACCAACGCCGTCGGCAGCAAAGCGGCAAGCAAGCTCACCGACATGGAGCTGTTCGACTGCGACGGGTTCCGCGAAATGGTGGCCGCGAGCGCATCCAACATGGGCAGCATGACGCGCACGCCCCTCGAATACACGTTCCAGTACGCGACAGACGACAGCGCCGTGGACCGTCTGGCTCGCGGTGTACTGGGCTACGCGGCAGACGCTATCCACCAAGGCGCGGGTGACATGGCGGCGTTCGCGGCTGACAACCCCGCCACGGCAACGCGACTCGCCGGACACTACATCACAGAAGCAGCCGCCGCCGACCGCGAGGATGGAGGCGAGGCGTTGGCGTTCAGCGGCGACATGCTCGCACTCACGCGCCGTCAACGCACAACCGCAAACGGCCACGCCTACGGGCTGGACGCACACGACACAGACGCACTCACCCGCTTCGCCCACCACTGGGGGCGCTTGGCTGAACAGCGCGAGGACGAGGGCGACAAGAATGGTGCCGCGCAGGCGAGGACCGCGCACGCCATCACGTGCTCCGTGCTCATGGGGCGGGATGCGATCACCCCCGACATGCTGAGTATCCTCATTGAAACAGTGACGCTCAGCAGCGAACAGGGCACATGGTACGACGGCGAGGACGCGCTACCCATTAGCCTGTACGTGCGCGACAACGACAGTAGACTCGGCGAAATACTGAGCACCGGGGAACAAGTCATCGACTACGCGGCGCGCCACATGGGATGACGGCGACGAGGCATCCACGCCACGGCCGTTACTGAAAAGTTATGTGCGGCCGTGGCGGGCGGCTATGCTGTTGCGGCAAGCAAGAACGAGAGAACGGGAGGATCATCAGCGTGAACTCGATCAAGTGGGACTACTGGCAGAACGTCGGTGCTGCGCGAGACGAATACGCGACAGCCAAGCTGGCGCTGCACTCCATGTCAAAAAGGTCAAACGGATACAGTCATCAGCTCGAACATGTTAACGACCTGCGCAACAAGTTCATCAGCCATAGTGTAGCGTTCATCTGCGGTGAGAGCCGAGCTACACCTCCGCGCATGTGGAGCGCACTATACCTGTCCATGCTCGATTGGGACAAGATCAGCAAAGATGACCCCCGCGACGACGCAGTTTACAGCGTGTTGAAATACTTGTTGCGCGCCCTCGAATGGGACCGCACGCCAATCGGTGACAACAACCCACTTTTCACTTGTGACGACTTCCACACGTACATTAACCTGTCCTCCCGGCTTGAAGGGGAGCGACAGTTCATCACCGACCTGTGGGCAGTCGTGAAGATGCTAGAGGACATGGGCAAGGTGGGTGTCCGTAACGCTGAGATCATCAGCCGCTACATTGTGGATGCGGCGGCAAAAAGCGGCGACGACAGGCACATGTGGGCATACGTGCAGCAATTCCGGTACGACGACGATGAGAAAGACAGCATCGAAGATCACATTTTCTCAAACCCCAGCGAGCAGGCAAGCCAGCGGGCGCTCCTCGCAAGAATACGCCTACGGTCAGAACCAGACATCGCCACCAGCCTATACCCACCCATCAAAGCTGCCAGCACCAGCCGACTCATTGAAGCCGCCGGGCGTTGGCGAAACGAAATCACTGCACGCGCGTCAGACGGAAACACTCTATGGGAATCGGACGCAAGGATAGCGCACGCCCTCGTATGCTGCGAACTCACAAGAAGAAACCGCATCACCGCGAGCGACCTCGCGGAACTCATCGAAACAATGAGCGGACAGCACACGTTCCACGACCTCACGTTAAACACGCCACACGGGAGGCAACACGTCACTAACGTTGAAGAACTTATCGACGCGGCCACCCCACACATGACCCGATAAAAAAAGGGGGAGAAACAGTGAACCAATATAAAGAACACATCAAGCGTCTACGCGGCGACTATAACGCCGCAGTTTGGGCAAGTTCACCGTTTTACGATGAGCCAGAGGACTACCGCTCGTGGGAGCTTGATTACGAAGCTCACGCGGACGCGTGCGCCAACATTATCGCGGACGCGTACCGTAAAGGCGACTACGCGCACATGTGGGAAGCGGTCAACGAAGCGTTAAAACCACGAGACGACGACTGTGACGAGCTGACCGGCGCTATTCTCACCGAAACCATCAGCAAACTACAATGGAGCACGCAACCAATCAACCAGACTGTGTTCGACAACGACGCGTTCACTGGAATGGTTCTCGACTCACTAGCGCCCCTCACCGACGAATACGCGGCGATGACGCTCGAACTCGTTATCGAAGCCCTGGGAGAGGGCGACGACACGGAACGCGCGAACTCTCTGACGATCATGGAGCACGCGGCCAGCATCATTCTCGCCCGAACACAGCTCATCGGAGAGCGCGACACGCAACGCGTCACGCGCGACCTCCCATTCCTGCACCATCAAAGCGTCGCCGACCACATTATGCGAGCGCCAGGCGAGCAGGAAACCACCTTCACCAGGCTGGGAGACAAGCTCCTACGAGGCGAAGCCGCCGCAGGCGCAGCCATCAAGGACAACGTAATCTTTTTCGTAAACGCCGACACAGACAGCGTGTGCGAGGCGGCGCAGCGGTGTCGTGACGCTATCACGCGGGCAGAAAAACAGGGCGACAGTGAAGCCGAAGCGGCGGCGAGACGCGCACACGCTTACCTATGCCTCACGCTCATGGATAGGCGCAGTCTCCCCCACAGGGAACTAGCAGCGCTCATTGACACGATGCAAACCCCCACCAGTAGCGGAGGGATACCCACAATCGTCATAAGCCCAAATGTGTGGATAAACACAATCACCACAGCAGAAGAACTCATCGACTATGCCGCTGACCGCATGAGCGCCGTACTCTAACAGCCAGTGCGCACGGCGACGCGACAGAGACGCCCGCGAGAAACAAGAGGCGACTCTCGCGTGCGACCGTCGCGGCGCGGGCAAATAGGAATAAGGGGCACCCTACGGGAGTTCGCGTTTACTCTCGTAGGGTGCCCCTTGCTGTTTCCACACTGTCAGCGCCGACCAACCACCGCCCAACCAAGCCACCACGGCAACAACAATGAGATTACCAAGGCAGCATTAGGACTACAAGCCACGCGCGGCGAGCGCCCGGCTCTTTCACGTGGCAGAGGCGTTCACACGGACGGCGACACAACGTCAGCAACACCGGCCGCGTCCGGCGCGTCGCCCACGCGCAAATGCTTCACGCGAGCAACAATCTCCTTTCGCTTCCCCTCCACCACGGGGCGGTCAGCGAAAGACCCCAAATAGCCGCACACCCTGCGCACCACGCTAATCTTCTCCTCGTCGCGCTCTCCACAGTCCGGGCAGTAGAAGCCGCGAACGTCGGCCGCGAACTCGCCCGAATAGTCGCACTCGAAGCACTGGCTCACCGGCTGGTTCACACCGAAATACCTGATGCCCGCAGCGACAGCCGCGTCCACGATAGACTCCAACGCGTCCGGGTTCTTCAACAGTGTTTCCGTTTCCACGTAGTCAATTGCGCCGCCGGTCGTGTACGGCAAATACTGTGCCTCCACACGCCACTTCTCGAACGGACTCATGTTCTTACGCACGTCCACGTGAAAGCTGTTCTGGTAGTAGCCCTTCGCCGTGATGTCCTCCACCTCGCCAAACAGGCGTGTATCCAAGCGGGCGAAACGGTCACACAAGCTCTCGCTCGGCGTACCATACACGCCGTAGCCGCGACCGCTCTCAGCCTTCCACGAGCGCGCCAACTCATCCAACCTACGCACAATGTTCACGCTGAACTCGACGGCCTCACGGTTACTGTACCAGTCGCCGCCGTAGAATCTCGCGGTCGCCTCATACACGCCGATGTAGCCCATGCTTGCGGTCGCGTAACCGCCCTCCACGAGATCACCCACCTTCTCAGACGGGGACATAGCGACACCAGCAGCGCCCGTCACATAGTGAATAGGGGACTGGCTGGCGGTCGCCTCACGCACACGGTCGAAACGCCAATCCAACGCCTCCCGCACAATACCAGCGCGCGCGTCCAACAGGCGCATGAAATCGCTGGTGTTCTCGGTCTGCATGGCGATACGCGGCAGATTCAACGTCACCACACCCACGTTGAAACGCCCGTACTCCACCGGCTCCCCCGTTTCCTGGTTCTCGTAGTAGGACAGGAAAGAGCGGCACCCCATACTGGTGGGGTTGAAACCAAGGTCGCGCACCGTGTTATCAACCGACTGGAAATCAGGGTAGATACGCTTGGACGCGCAATACAAGGCGAGGCGCTTCACATCATAGTTCGGGTCACCAGCACGCATATTCACGCCTTCTTTCAGCATGTACACGAGCTTGGGGAACACGGGCGTCTTACTCTGCGCGCCGTACCCGTTGATGCGAACTTTCAGGATAGCTTTCTGGACGACACGGCCAGCCCACGACGTAGACAGGCCAAAACTGACAGTGACGAACGGTGTCTGCCCGTTACCCTGCACGGTATTGAGCGCATACTCTACGCCTTCCATGCTGTCGTACACGATGCTTTCCGTGCGCTTCTTAGCCTCGGCGACGCTCATATCCCAAATCTTCTCACCTACGCCCGCCGCCACCCTGTCGCGCTCACCGGACGCAACTAGGAGAGCCACGCTCTTATCCAACGGCTCCACCCCGGCGACACCCATCTCAGCAGCGACACGTGTCGCGTTTTCGAGAGCACGCGCCAACTCACGCCGGTACGTGTACATGACGTAAGGCTCCAACACCTCATCGAGCTTACTGTAGGTCTGCCCACCGTACTGGCCGACACTGACCTGCGCGGCAATCTGCGGAATCAGGTCCGTTGCCGTTTCAACGCTGCGCACACGGTTGACGCGCGTGTTCCCGATAGGAAAGTCCTCGCGCGAGAGAATGAACGGCAGGTCCACGAGCATACAGTTAAACATGCCTCCCGGCACCGTGTAATCAAGATCGTGGAAGTGAATGTCGCCGCTCACGTGCGCTCCGCTCACCCGCTCGGGGAGCTGTTGCAGCGCGTAATAGCGGCTGACCTCACCGGCTTCCAGGTCGCGGAACGTGGAGAACAACCTTGCGTCCTTGTTCGCGTTTTCTTTCGTTTTCGTCTCATCCCCGCCAAACAGGCCACCGAGGCGCTGGTCTAGGTTCTCCACCGCCGCGCCACCGTTGCTGTCGCCGGTAGGGGTGATGAGCGGCGCTGGCAAACCGTTTTCGTTACCGTTGCCGCTGCCGCCGTTAACCGCCGAATCACCAGCATTGACGGTCGCCACGCTCACAGTTTCAACCGCTGCGCCGCCATCCGGGGCGCCCACTACGGCATCTCCTCCGGCTGTTTCAGCGTTGACGCTAACCATCCTTTCCATTGTTCCCTCCCGAACAAACAAGGCAGCCCCCGCAACAGACTACGGGAGCCGCACACCTCAAATTGACACCACGGCGGGAGCAAGCCGCACGACCCGCACCCACCGCCCCGAAAATAGCAACACCAAAACCAAGCACACGCAGGACCAAAGCCCCGGAAAACGCGCGCAACACCACAAGGACAACAGTCTCGCGAACGCCGACCATCCGCCAGAGTGAGTGAAACACGCCACGCGTTGAGAAAAGAAACAAGAAACGGCAACGCACAACACGTGCACGTGAGACAACGAGAGGCGCGACAATGGCAGTACCTACCTCCGGTCTTGTGCGCCGCTGTACGGTTTAGATGCGCCCCAGAAAACCGTCCCTAGCGACAGCCCACAACGACACGTGAGACCACCGGGCACACTCACGCCTCACCTCCGGCGGCATATTCTCACTCGCAAGAAAACGCCCAAACTGGTGCTCGGCGAGCGATGATCCACCCTGCCATTTATAGAGGTTAACGATGTGCTCCACCGCATCCGCCAACACGTCGCCGGGAGCGTTGGGGCAATCCACAGCTTCCTCCCAATACCCGTTGTCGGCGAGAGCACGCGCAAAACCAGGCGGAACACTCTCCGACTCGCGCACCGCATCCTGGATAAGACTCTTGTCCCCGCGCGACAACACGTCCCACCACACCCAATCGGGACACGACGGGGAACGCAAGATGCTTTTCACTATGCCGCGACCGTACTTGCCGTCGCCACCGTATCGAGCGTACACGCGCTCTAGCGTACTTCTCCGCGCCCTCGGGTGAGACAAAGCGCGCTCAACACCAACGTTGTCATGGAATCGAGACGAGCTTTCTGCACTCCTAAACCACATGTTCACGTACCAGTCGATAATCTGCACGTCAGCGTTCGACCACCGCTCAAAAGCATACCTTGCAGCCACCTCAAGATTATCGTCCACGCCCTCTAGGAGAAGCTGCACCAGTTCCTCCCTCGGCAACACGGGGCTACCCAGCACGTACTGGCGCAGCGTGGCGTCACCAGCCCACTCTAGTACCACGCCCACCGGCATGGACGTGTTCTTGCATCCTTGGCGCGCGATAATGCGCTCACTCATACCGATACGCCTCGCATACTCCACAAGGCTGTGCAGTGTTTCACCGTCGAGCGCACTGTTCGACAACAGGTTACCGATAACCTCTTTCGACTTCGACTTGCGCAACACTGCCACGGCATCTTCGCTAATCGACGTGTTTCCGGCCAAAGCCTCGCGCACAAGAACGCTCCGGCTACGCGCCGCGTCCCGCTCCAATCGCTCGGTGATGTTCCGGTGCGCGGCGACACCCGCGCGGAAACTGTTACACACCCGCCCGTTAGAAAACAGTGTTTCGAGAGCGCCACCCGGCATGTGATTGTCAGACAGCATCATATACGCCCAACGGAACTGCGCCGTGTCGTATTCTCGGCTCTCAAAGTCGCGCCACGATAACCAGTCTAACGCGAGCAGCACTTCGCCGTACATGTGCGCGTCGCCCTCGCCGACACTCGTCACAAGCTCCCACAGGTTCTTGTAGACGGTCGGGTCACCCACCTTGTCGCGCAGTAGCGTAGCATAAGAAACAGTCATACCCCTATTGTAGCACAATCGTTCACGCTGGGCGCGCACAGGTGAGTAGCCAAGCGCCCACGGCATGTGCCGTCAGAGGCAAGCGGTCGCCGCCTACACGTATGACAGTAACGCACCTGCCGCCGCCTCTTTAGGCGCGCCCCAAAAACCCATCACGTGCGACCGACCACAACGACGCCTTTGACCACGGAGCGACCTCGCGCCTGACCTCCGGCGGGAAATTACCGTGCGTAATCACGTCGCTCAACGCGCGACCTGTAGAATGATGCTCCGGGACCGTGAGCCGGTCAAGGATAGGCCCCACCGCGCCCGTCAACACGTCGCCGGGCGCGTTCGCGCAGGAGACAGCATACCACCAGTATCCCCTGTCGGCGAGGGCGCGCACAAAACCAGGTGGAACATTGGAACACCATGTGGCCGCAACGTAAATAAGCCGCTCGTCCCCGCGCGCCAGCACATCCCACCTCACCCAATCCGGGCACGACGGGGAACGCAATATGCTCTCCACTATCTCGTTACCGTATTTCCCGTCACCACAGAGCATGTACGCGCGTTCCAACGTGCTACCCCACGCCCTCGGGTGAGACAGCGCGCACGCGACACCGCCCCTGTATGGCGGGCGAGCCGAACTGCCCGCGCGCTGAAACCACATGTTCACGTACCAGTCGATCAGCGCCCCATCGGCGTTCGACCGCCGCTCGAAAGCGAATCTGGCTGCATGATCGACACTGCCGTCCACACCCACACCCTCTAAAAGAAGCCGCACTAGCTCATCCCTTGGGAGAACTGGGCTGCCCATTGCATAGGAACGCAGCTCTTGGTCGTCAGTCGCCCACTCTAGCATCACGTCCACCGGCATGGAGGCGTTCTGGCACCCATAGCGCGCAATACTATCCTTTTCCATGCCGATTCGCTTCGCCCACGCTATCAGGTCGCGCAGCGTTTCACCGTCGAGCGCACTATTTGACAGTAATTTCCCGATATAAGAGTGCGACCTCGACTTACGGATCGCCTTCACGGTATCGTCGCTAATCGACGGGTTCCCGGCCAGCGCCTCACGCACCAGGCGGCTACTACTCTGCAACGCGTCACGCTCCAACCGCTCGGTAATATTCTGGTGAGCGACAACATGCTCACGAAACTGACTGGACGCCCACTCGGCAGAAAACAACGCTTCAAGAGCGCCACCCGGCAGCATAGGGTCAGACAGCATACGGCCGATCCAGCGGGACGCCACCGCGTCATAGTACTGTTCCTTGAAGTCACGCCACGACATTCGGTCTATTGTAAGCAGCGCTTCACCGTACGCCCGCTCGTCGCCAGCCTCGACGCTCGTCACCGTCTGCCACAGGTGGTCGCTGACGGTCGGTTCACCCAGCTTGTCGCGCAGAAGCGCCTCATAGGAAATACTCATACCGCCCACTATAGCACAGTTCACCATTGCTTATACGCGCCCCAGAAAACCGTCACGCGCAACCGACCACAGCGACACCGGCGACCACCGCGCATACTCGCGCCTCACACCCACCGGCATATTACGGCGTGACAACATACCTTGAAGCGCATCACGAGCACGAAAGAAGGCGTAATCAGAATCGACGCTCTTTTCTTCCGCAGCAGCTCGCAGCTTCGCCCCCAAAATCTCAACCAACAGGTCGCCAGGAGCGTTCTCGCAATCGGCAGCAGCAGCCAGACATCCGTACTCGTAGAGCAGTAGAGCACTCTCTGGCGACGCGCTCAAACCATTGACTCTCACGCTCGCCGAATACCCCGCATCAACAACCCTACGTATCGCGTCACGCCGCACCCAGTCAGGGGACGACGGCGCTTTCGCCACCACTAGACACACGCGCGTATTAACGGAACCGTAACGCGAGTACATGCGCTCTAACGTGTCAGCACGAGCGCGAGGATGCGTCAAAGCAGCTTCCGCTGTCCACAGGCACTCAATCCGCCGGGAATTACTCAGCAGCTCACCGCCCTTTTGTTTCTCCCACCGAGACAGGAACCAGTCAATCATGTCACCGTCAGCGTTTGACCACGATGGGAAAATATCAATACCCGGATAAGAGTAGCTATCGAAAACGGTTTTTCGTGTAATGTGCTCCCACAGCGCGGCGCGCGGCGCGACGGGACTGATAAGCGCATTATGGCGCACGCCTTTATCTGAGGAGGACAGCCACGACTCCAACACGTCAGCGGGCATGGACGCGTTTCTACCGCCCTTCCACGAAATGTCTCTCACGCTCATACCGATAGCTCGCGCACGCCGTTCCGCACGCCGTAATACATCTTCACTGAGTGCTGCGTTCCCCAGGAGCGCTTCAATGACACGCATAGACTTTGACCTCAGCAGCCGCTTCACCGTCTCGTCACTCACGCCAGGGCTTGCCGCTAGGCTCTCATTCAACGTCACGTTTCTTTTCTGCCGACAATAACGCTCTATGTCCGCCGTCACGTTAGGGTGCTTGACGATCCCCTGCCACATGCTTGGAACAGTCGGCCAGCCGCCAAGAATCGCGTCCAACACTAATCCGGGCGTACGCCAATCCTCGATGACTTGTTCTAAGCAGTAATAATCGAACTCTCGCCCAATCGCCACGAGAGCGCCCGCGTACGCCGCCTCATCACCTTCACCGACGCTTGTGACAGTATCCCACAGGGTACTACTGGCAGTCGGTTCCCCGAGCACGCGACGCAACAATCCCTTGTAATCACCACTCATACTGACCACTATAGCACACGCGGGCGCGCAATTCGACAGCGCGCCCCTCTACCCACACAACGGGTAGAGCGAGGAAACATCCACATCTGCGCCACTGGACGCGCGCGTTTTCTTCACGTGGCGACCGCGATACGCGTCATCAGCAACAAGCGGCCACAGGCTACGATCATCCCACGCCAAATGAGACCGCACATCTGCCGGACAGTTACGGTGAAAGATGACATTCATGCCCGTCGAGTAGCCGGTTGAGAGCCGCCTGTCCGCATAAAAGCCCGCCACTTCACGCACCAGATCGGACGGCGCGCCCCTAAAATTGAGCGCCGGTCCCGCACCGAACACGTGATACACGTCCCACACGAGGCCGGGCGGGAAACCAGGGTTACGCGCCGACTCCTGCAACAATCGCAGCTTATCGTTACTGCCAGTGAACAGTAGCGTCTCGAACGCTGCGCGTGTCGCCACGGGGTTACCGGCAATTTCCTCCCACCCAAGTTTGCACTCACTGTCGCACGCGCCAGCTTCCAACATGGCGTGGTGTGCGCTCTCGTTAGAGAACACGTATGTGAGACCGTCACCAAGTCCGCGCCGCTGCCTCATTTCACTCCACAGCGTCTCGCTCGACAGGACCGGGTTCAGGAGCGCCCTGTCACGCCACGGGTTATCCACGCTGTGAACGATCCTGAGAACGTCATCCTCGCTCACGTTTGTGGCGTATGCGGCCGCGTGAGGCGCATACAGGTCGCGGCTCAGCCATTCGTCCACCAGGCTGTCGTGCGCGCTTCCGCCGCGCATGGCGGGTTCCACGAAATCGCGTCCCAACCCCATGTACGAGCGATTCTCGCTTCGCGACTCCCACAGCGTGCGCACGTCATCTCCGGTGAGCGCGCCTCCCATCAACATGCTGTACACGATGAAATCCGGTAGGAGGTTCGCCACGCTCATAGCAGCGTCTATCGCTTCGCGCGTGAGCGACGGGTTATCGAACACATTGGAGAGTTCCATGCGGGGGTCGCGCTGCGAACCTCCGACCTTAATCGCCGATACGATGACGCGCGCCGCTTCGGTAATGCGTTTTTCGCCGAGACCTGGCTGCGACAACACGGCCCTGTGGGCGTCAGTGTGTGGGAGATTGTCGTACACCCATTGCGCGGCGGCGTCCGGCACGCGACGCTCTTCAAGGAAACGACGCATAGCCCGCGTGTCGTCATCTTGCCACGCACCAGGGGCTTGCCACAAGCCGATAAGAACGCGTGCGTACTCATCCTCGTCGCCGGGCGCAATGCCTGTCACGTCGCTGAAAAGGATAGTCACCGATGCCGCCTTTCTGTTCCGTCTCTTTACTCAACCGTTATTCAACGGGAACGCTTCTTTTAGTCGCGGACCTCTGGCTGACGAACGATACGGAAAGCGTCTCCTCCGAGAACGCCCCTATGATACCAGTAGAGCACCTGGTGCACGTTTGCCTGGTTGCCGTCGTCAATGTTATCCCACCAACCGTCCAGCGGCCCATACTCCCACTTGTTACGGTACGCGTATAGGGAGTCGCCGCACATGACGATTGTGCCATTGACGAGAAGATCACCGTATTCGACTCGCCTCTCAACGCCGTCCTCACCAACGACGGTGACTTCCGCGTCGCAGATCGCGCGAGTCAGCTCATAATACTTGCCAGTAATCGCCTGCATGTCCATCGTTTCCTCCTTTCGTCAGCCAACCGCGAGATACCAGATACCAGCGAACGCGCACGCGCCAACCATCGCACTGCACAGCAGCATGATCGCAGACACGCCATCGTCTAGCTTCCCGCTGAAAGCCGTGTACACTCCACCGCCACACACCAGCGTCGCGAGAATGGTGAGAACGATTACTGCACCCATGTTTGTTTCCTTCTCTTGTTTTCGTTTTCTACGATCAACGCCTATCATACCACAACATGCGTGGCGATATACAGATAAAGGCCAAGGAACGCGCACGCGGCGAGCAGCGCAGCGCCCACAGTAAACATCGTAAACGCAACCCCGCGCCTCACGCTAACAGGGGCGCACATTGCCAAGATAAACATCGGGGCTGCAAGAACAGCGGGAACAACCACAAGGACCATGACTGCCTCCTCTTTATGTTATGTTTTAACGTGTCGCCACCTATGATACCACGCGTGTTCGTCGCGTTGCCGTTTTTAGCGGACAGCAATGAACACATTGACCAACGTCAGTATCACAATGGCAACGACCACAGCGACCGTAGCGACATCGCTCATGACTTTACCTCCTTCCGCTTCCCTTTTCGCGATCATCCCTCATGGTATCACGCATCGACGCACCGCGCGCGGTTGGTGAGCTTTTGCCCCACACGTGGACATGTGCTTATACTGTACCATGTAGGCACAAAAACCATATGCGCCCACAAAGAAAATACGCCCGTTTCACACAGTCGCAGGGTGCGACGCGCGGGCATGGGTGCGCGACAAGAACAGGAGAACACAACAAGTGGCTCGACCAAGGAAAACACAGGCCGCACCAGAGGCGGCGAACGCTGGACTGTCAGCGAAGCAGCAGGCGCTCAACGCCGCGCTCGCGCAGATCGACAAGCAGTTCGGTAAGGGTTCCGTCATGCGCCTGGGCGACGATAACCGCCCGCCCATCCAGGTAATCCCCACCGGCAGTCTCGCCCTTGATGTGGCGCTCGGCGTGGGCGGACTCCCCAAGGGCCGCGTCATTGAGATTTACGGCCCCGAGTCGTCCGGTAAGACCACTGTCGCCCTGCACGCGGTTGCGAGCGCTCAGAGGGCGGGCGGCACGGCGGCGTTCATTGACGCTGAGCACGCCCTAGACCCCGTGTACGCGAAGGCGCTGGGCGTTGACACAGAATCCCTCCTAATCTCCCAGCCTGACACGGGCGAGCAGGCGCTAGAAATCGCGGACATGCTGATTCGTTCGGGCGGCGTTGACATTATCGTCATCGACTCCGTTGCCGCACTCGTCCCACGCGCCGAGATCGAGGGTGAAATGGGCGATTCCCATGTGGGTTTGCAGGCGCGCCTCATGAGCCAGGCGCTCCGCAAGATCACCGGCGCACTGAACGGTACCGGCACGACCGCAATTTTCATCAACCAGCTACGCGAAAAGATCGGCGTTTTCTTCGGCTCCCCCGAGACGACGACGGGCGGTAAGGCGTTGAAGTTCTACGCGTCCGTGCGTATCGACATTCGCCGTATCGAAACCCTGAAAGAGGCTGGCGCTCCCGTTGGTAACCGCACGCGAGCAAAGATCGTGAAGAATAAGGTCGCGCCGCCGTTTAAGCAGGCTGAGTTTGACATCATCTACGGTAAGGGCATCTCCCGCGAGGGTTCGATTATCGACATGGGCGTGGAGCACGGTATCGTCCGAAAGTCCGGCTCCTGGTTCACCTATGGGGATGACCAGCTCGGCCAGGGCAAGGAGAACGTGCGCCAATACCTCGCAGACAACCCTGAGCTGGCTAACGAGATTGAGAACAAGATTCTCACCACTCTTGGCATCACGGGCGACACTGTTGACCAGGTGACGGGTGAGGTCGCGGACGACTACGATCCGATGGAGGACGCGGGCTTCTAAACGCCGCCGACACAACAACCCCGCCACGCGTACACGATTAGGCGCGCGTGGCGGGGCTGTTTTATAACGCTGGGAGCCGTGGCACCGGGCGCTGTTCTACTATGCCGTGCGGAGATGATACGTACGCCAACATGCAGCGTTGAGGCCATTTTGTGCGCACGAGAATCAACACGTCACCTACCACGTGGTCAACAGAGAGGTGAGAGGTCTCGTCTAACCCCGGCACAAAACAACACAGCGCCTGCGCGTTGATTGGGACTTTTCCGCGCAGTAGCAACAGAAAACCCCGAACTAGACCAAGCGGTCCAAGTTCGGGGTTTTCCTTACCCTACCATCAACACCATGAGAAACAACAGGGTGACTAACGGGACTTGAACCCGCGACCTCCCGGACCACAACCGGGCGTTCCACCAACTGAACCACAGTCACCATCACGCAAGCTCACACGGTCGGCCACTAAAAGCCGACCAGTTGAGCTTACAACAGTCAATATATCACAACCGCCATCTTCGCGTCAACACGACACGCACACCCCGCTCACATGCGACGGCGAATAAGGTTCGCAATCGCCTCCCGACGAACAACATTATCCTCATCCAACACGAGCGGAACCAACGTATCCATCGTCGCCCTCGGATTAGCGGCGCACGTGCGACGCGCCACCACATCATCCGAGAAAGACGCAATGCGACGCAAACCGGAATACAAGCCGTTACCCTCGTTGCCCGCCAGAATACGGCGCGCCTCCACGCTCCCGCTATCGCCGATCACACTAGCCGCGTAAACGTCCACATTCTCGTTACCTGCGACAACGATAGCGGCAGCATCATCCACCACCTTGTCACCCTTCTCCCTCCCGAGAGCAGCCTCAGCCATATCGCTTTTCGCCGTCGAAACGTTAGCGAGCGCACCTTCACGAACATGTTTCCGACTATCTTTCGTGAGCTGACTCAACAAGGTACCGGACAAGCCAGGATTACGAGCGGCAGCGCCCTCCACCTCTTTAATGCCGCACGAGAGAAGAGCCTCAGCCAAGTCTGACGGCAACAGCGGATTACGGGCGGCGGCCGCCTGCACCATCCTGGACTGGTCCTCGAACAGTGCCCTCACCACCAGGCGAGCGAACCCATACTCACGTGCTGCCGCCACAGCGGCAGCACGCACCATGTAATTCTCGTCACCCATCAGCATCACGCGCATATCAAACGGAATGTCATCACGATCAGCAACCGCGCCGCGAACACAGTAATGCTCGTCGCGCGCCAAATCAAACAAAATGCCGCCGTCGGTGACCTTCCTATTCCTCGCCATAGTGGCGCGCACAGTATAGTCGCAATCGCGTACGCACATCGACAGCACCACGGGGTCGGACGACTGGGTGGCAACCCTGATACGATACCACTCGTTATCGCTACCAAGCAGGTCAATCTCTTTCGCACGCGACAACACGCCAGCAAAAGCAGCAACATCGCCGTCATCTTCGCAGCAGCCAATCGCCTCACTGTACTTTTGCACCACATCCAGATTCCCTGGACTCTCCGTCGCAAACATGCCGCGCAGCTTCTCCGACAATTTCACGGTCAACAACTCCCATCCCACGCGCGGACACTCGCCACACGATTACGACGGGTAATAGCCGTATCGCCACGTGGACGCAACCACAGGACGCGCAAGAGGGCACTCTACCCAGGAAAGACGCGGGAACCAGGACAAGAAAACGCAGGACGACAGGACGGACACAGCGAATACGCGAGAACGGAAGCAGGTTCACCCACCCAACAACGCGCGCACCCGCCCCACCATAGGGGCGGTCAACCCCGCGTCCTCGTGAGTGCCGACAGTCACAATACCGTCATGCTCCACAAAACCAGGCACATGCAGATCATCCACCCACACCACACGCTCACCAGCGGCCGCACACCCACGCAGATAGGTGAGCGCTTCCGCCAGCTTCACATCCTGGCTGACAGCGCCCACCGTGCGACCCCCAAACAAGTTCACAGTGTCATCGGGCACGATCACGCCCACCTGGCGAGCAGCCTCCACAGCCGCCGCACCCCACGACGACACCAACACCAGACGCACGCCCGACAATGCGAGCAAACCGTTCACGTCGGCGATCATCGTGGGGCTTACCCACACCGGCTCACTCACCCGCATACCCCACGCGTCACGCAAACGCGGAACCTTCACCCGCACCCTACTCCTATCCCCATACTCGCCCACCACACCGGCAGACTCAGGGGACACGAACAAAACGCCGTCCAAATCGAGAGCAAGCACCCCGCCGACACTACTAGCCGCGCCTTCTGTCGCCATGTCACTCCAATTCAATGCCACGCTCCTCCAACCATTTCCACGACTTCACGTACAAGCCCTCAAACGCGTGCGCCTCATCCCTATTCGCATAGGGTGGAGCAAGTCGCATCACCGACAGCATGTGCGCGGTCACCGACTTGCTCGCATCGACCGCTTCGTACACCCTGTCAGCTTTGTCAAGGTCGCGCACGATCACATCGTCATACACGTATTCTGGCATTTCCTTACGCGAGAACGCCGTCTCGCGCACGCGCCCCTCCTCATCGTAGGCGAGCACGGCCAGCACATCCGGCGGCACACCAACCCGGTTAGCGACATCGCAGCGCACGCTCCAATCCTCGACAGTGGCGAGCAGGCGGAACACGCGGGCACTCGCCGACAGGTTAGCGACGACACGCTCATACCCCGGTCGCCTTCCTTCTACCAGCCACACCATAACAGCTTCGGTGAGATTCGGGCTTTCCTCGATCAGGCGATACACCGAAAACGGGACCGACTTCCTCCCCGCACGCTCCGCCTCCTGGACGGCGCGCGTCACCGCGTCACCCACAAACCAGGATGGCAGCGCCGGGTTACCGGCCGCAACATCAGACAACGCCCCACCCACTTCGCCAGCAAGCACAGCGGACGCGTAAGCAACCAGGTCACACACAGGCGTTTTCGGGTTCCTTAACGCGGCTTTACGCACGTAGGCCACCCGATCATGGATGAGGCGACCCAAATACGCGGTAGGGGTCAACGGGCTACCGGCAGCAGCCTCACGCTTCTTCCCATTCTCAGAGCACGCGTACTCGCGCGCAACTGCCACGCTTTCCACATGCCACATGCGCATACCACCGTTACGGTAAGCAACCATACGCCACCCCTCCTATTCCCTCGACGTGTACTCTTTCTGACAGTATCTACCACAATGATACCACGCGAAACGCCAGAGAGCACGGCGGGCACCCCCGGCACGCCAGCACAAGCGCATGGCGTGAGACAAAGCGGACAGAGGTAAAGCCGGACGCGCCACGGCAACAAGGAAAGCGTGATGGCGCACCCATCCAGGACACGCCACCCCGCACGCGACAACCGCGAAAACTACTGCAACCTTTGTAGCATCTTACCCGCCAACAGGGCCGTGAACAGCGTCCCTCATCCTCATCACGCCACGACGCAACGCGCGACGCGCCGCCGCCTTCACCTTCACACTATCAGCATCCTCACCCAGCTTTTCCAACTCGCGCGCATACGCCCGGTTCATGCGACCGATCTCCCGATTCAGTCGCTTCGTCTGCTCAGCCGTGTACTCCTCGTAACCGGCATACGCGCGGAACTCGCGGATACGCGCCAAACACCGGGCTTTCTCCTCCCTGTCTGGGATGCGCCCGGTGACGAGCACCCACTCCTCCAATTTTTGGTTGCCGCGCGCCCGATTGCACGCCACGCACGCGAGCGCCATGTTCCCATACCGTGTTGCCCCGCGCACCGTACTACCACCCCTCGGGTTCACCGGCGTAATATGCTCCGCCGTCGCCTGCCCGTCCGCAGGCTCCCCGCGATGCAGCGGACGGTTACAGTAGCAGCACCTACCGCCGAACGCGAGAACACTCATCACGTAGCGACTCTTGTTCATGTCGTTATCGAACGCGGTGAGCGCGTTACGTGACAGTTTCGTGTCCCGGCTTTTCACGGGGACCGGGGCTGTCATTTGACCAATGTTGAAAGCGAGAATGTCAGCAACATCACTTGTTTTCACGTCGTCGCCCAAATAGGCGCGCAACCTCCTGCCGTCCTCCGTGTCCGCATCCAACTCCGCTAGGAACAAGCCGCGAGCCTTCTCACCCGCGCGCTCCCACAGTGCGCGACTGTCAGCCGCCGCAGCCTCGTCACCGTCCGCGATAGCGAGGTTCACGCGCTCCCACAAACCGCGAATACTACCCCACGTCTCCTCATCCAAAGACGCGGCAACACGACCAGCCTGCTCGGACAGCTCTTTCGCCGTCAGCGGATGGGACGCACGCGAATTATGGAACACGCCAGGAATAGGCTTCGGCACGCCGCCAGGGCGGGGAACACGCACGCCACCTACGCGCCCAGCGCCAGGACGCGCGCCAACAACACGGGCACCGTCGCCCGCACCATCGTTTGTACTCTCGCCTGCGCACACATGGAAACCAGGAACAGACTCAGACAAGCGCTCCTGGTTCATCTCCTGCGCCTGCGCGTCAGTGAGCGTCATATGCCCCACGTGCGGACACCGGCCACGCCCCCTGTTCTCAGGCTTCGCGCGACAGCGCTCCACGCACCCGTCACTACGCTTCCCGTACACGAACTTCACCATTGCACCCATCGTCACGCCCTCTACCACTCTCAGCTCCGTCAACTACCGCCAACACGCGACTCGCTCACACGGCAACATGACTGTCCACAGCGAACGCGCACTAGCGCACTACGCGACCGAAATAGCCGCCACAATAGCGCCACCAGCACGCCACGACACGCCGCAACGCGCAAACACCGACACCAGACGCTCTGTACGCGCCTCTCGCAGCCCCGCAGGCGCAAAACGCACTCAGGGAGGGGTAGATGCGTGAAAGCCCGTCAGAAGCGCATACAGTAAAGGCGGCGCGCCACCACCCCGAACACCGGGAAGATAGCACGCCGCAAAGACGCCAGCGACAACAGGAACGGCCGTCTACATCGCAACCCCAGCCAGAACAGTACGCGCACGCTCGTACCGGACAAGGCGCGCAACGTCAGCCTCCGACAGGTCAACACCACCACCAGGCAGACGCGACGTATCCAGGTTGTGAGCCAGGTCGCAGCGCTTCACTGTGCGCGCAACACGATTCTCCCGCGCACGCTCAATATACTCGAAATACGGCTCACCCTCCCGGCGCGTGAGCGCATCAACAGCCTCCACGACACGCGCTGTGAACACGCTTGCGAGCGCATCCAACGACACGGGAGTATCCTCCACCACGTCATGAAGCCACCCGGCAGCAACCTCCACCTCATCGCCGCCAAGCCAGCGCACACGATCAGCGACAAAAGCAGGATGCTCAATATACGGGGCACCACCCTTATCCACCTGACCAGCGTGAGCAGCCGTAGCGACCAGACGCGCAGCCCCCACCAACAGCCCACCCGGCTCAACCGCGCGATACTCGCCATACTCGTCCGCGTCCTCAATCCCAAAATAAGGGACCAGCGACACGTACTCGCGGCCAAGAGTGCCATCCTCAACGTTCACAGTGATCGCCTCATAGTGGTCAACACCCACGTCGCCACCAACCGGGACCGCAACGCGCTCCACCGCGCCGTCAGTCAGCACGTAACCGCGCTCACCCCACAGGATACGCAGACCAGCGTCCGCGCTCACGTTTCCTTCAATCGTCATATTTACGTCACCTTCCACAGGCTCTCTCGACTAAAACACCTTTTGGTGCGCGGGAGGAGAACCAACCGACACCAACCATATCACACAAACACCATACGCGCACTACCGGCGCGCCGTCAACACATCCACCGGCGTCTCCAAGCTACTGAACGTCGCATCCATCGCGCGGCACACTTCCTCGCGCTCAGCCGGTGTCACGTCCGGGCGGCGCAGCCTCTCATACAACACGTGGACGCTCTCTTTTGCCTGCAACGACTCGGGCGTGTGAAACTGCAACTCGAAATGCGCGCCATCCGGGGAGTCCATTTTCACGTTGATTCCCTTGTACCCGCCTTTTGCGCGGCTCTCCTCAGTGAGCTTCCAAAAGTCCGTCACCTCAACGACCTGGTACCCCTTCGCCGTCAACGTGCGCATCGTCCGATTAAAGTCCTCGTAGTAGTCGCCCACATCGCTGACGCTCGTGTACCGGATGACATCGTAAAGCGCGTCGAAACGCTTGCCACGGTTCAACACCTTGTCCACCGTACCGGACGCGCTCTTTACCCGAAACTGTAGGTTCCATAGGTTCAACCCGAGCGCCTGCAAATCACCAGTGATGCGCGGCTCCACACCCACAGCCTCATGGTATCGGTCAAGAACAGCTTGCGCTGCCCCCCCATTTTCAAACGCCGCACCAAACCTACACGCGTGCTTCGCGCGACACGGCAGAACGCGCCCCTGATTATTCACGTGAAAACGCATACGAAAACACCACTCTCACAGTCCAACTGGCAAGAAAACAAGCACCCCACAACCGCGCAACCAACCAGGGGCACATCCACGATAACAGAAAAATAGCACCACCACAAAAACCGCGCAACACCGCACGACCACCGTAGCGCCCAAACACCAACGCCAGACGCGCTGTACGCGCCTCTCACAGGCTTTCACGCAGCAAGTGACCCAACACGCGAACCCAGCGCCAAAAGCCCCTCAAAACCCCGCGCAGAGAATCGGGAGCGCAAGCAACCGCATGGCGCAACAATTCCAGATAGCGCACCGCGTGAGAAAAAATGCGGAGCAACCGCCCATAACGCCAGCCAACCCACCAGGCGCACCAGGCGCACCACCCAGGAAACACGCGCCCCACACGGCGAGAAAGCAAAACGCAGGCACGCCGGGCGGCGCTCCGCAACAAAACCCCACCCCACCAAAAAGCAGAGGGGGAGAATAGTAGCTCGCGCCGGGAATCGCACCCAGACCCATACCACCAGTCAAACGTCCACACACAACCGTGTGGCGGCAAACGCGCGTCCGCGAACGCAGCGAGGTCATGACTCTACACCGCCGACCAGTGGCCGCTCTCACTACTTTAAGCTACACGAGCAAGCTACAACCGCTATCCAATTGTACCAAGTGCCCCCGGCAGGAGTCGAACCCGCGACCCATTCATTAAGAGTGAACTGCTCTAACCAACTGAGCTACGGAGGCTTCATTGCGCGCCCCCAGCGGGACTCGAACCCGCAACCTCCCACACCGGAAGCGGGCGCTCTATCCATTGAGCTACAGGAGCAAAACATACGATATGAAATTATCTTGTGCCCCCGGCAGGAATCGAACCCGCGCATGTCGCCGGGCTTCAACCGGCCGCTCTTACCAAACTGAGCTACAGAGGCGAAACGTGCGCACCCACCAGGATAAGGGCGGCCGGCAGACGCGCACGCAGTTCTGGTGGCGGGACTCGAACCCGCGACCCTGGGCTTATGAAACCCATGCTCTACCAACTGAGCTACACCAGGATACACGCAGCAAATAGCGCACCCACACGCTACGTGACGCTGCCAGTATTTACTTTTGTCCCGGCGGCAGGAATTGAACCTGCGACCCCCGTCTTATCAGGACAGTGCTCTCACCAACTGAGCTACACCGGAAAAACGAAAACAAAGTGGCGAAAGAGCGCCCGCACAACACGGCCATCACGTGCCGCTTCCGCGTGGCGAGCGAACGAACGTCGCGAGCGATCGAAAGGAGGAAGCTAAACCCGCGACGCTCATCCGCTGAACCCTTTTTGTTTTCGTCAGTAGTCCCGCCGAGAATCGAACTCGGACAATTAGAGTGAAAATCTAATAGGCTGACCTTTACCTCACGGGACCGTCATTGAAACATACCACTATTCTGTTGTTTCAAGTACCCCTACCGGGAATCGAACCCGGACCTGACGACTGAGAATCGCCCATACTCACCACTATACGATAGGGGCTTATGTTCTTTTGTTGGCGGCGGGACAGGGATTTGAACCCTGGGCACCTGTCGGTGCTACAGTTTTCAAGACTGCTCGCTTCGGCCACTCGCGCACCCCGCCATGTTCAGCTTGACACTGAGTACCCCCACAGGGACTTGAACCCAGACCCACGGAGTGACATGCCCCCGCGTCCGACCGCTATGCGGCCAGGAGTGAGAGCTTCTTGCTCAAAGCCTCCAACGAGGCCAGTATCAACAAGCTATCCCCGTGTGTCCCACGGTTCAACGGTGCGCGGTTATTGTTCGCGCGAAAGTCGCTGCGCCTCACGCATAATATTGGTCGCCGCGTTCAAGTCCCTATCATGCCAAACGCCGCAAACGGGACATGACCAGTTGCGCACACTCAAATCTTTTGTGGCACCCTCCCGGTGTCCACAGTTTGAGCACATTTGGCTAGATGGAAACCACTTATCCACGACTATGAGTTGCTTGCCTTGCCGTTCAAGTTTATTAGCAAGCATGGAGCGAAACAACCCATAACCGTTGTCTAGCGTGCTTTTTCCAAGCCGTAACGTCTGGCTCAATGCTCGCATATCCAAGTCCTCCACACCAACGCAATCGTATTGATCGGCAAGACGGTTAGCTGTTTTGTGGAGAAAATCGACCCGCCGATTCCGAACTTTAGCGTGGAGCTTAGCGATGCGTCGTTTTTGTTTTGACCAGTTGCGTGAGCCTCGTGTCATGCGACTAAGTTTGCGCTGTTCGCGAGCTAAGCGCGGTTCCATTTGACGGTAGAAACGCGGATAGTTGGCATGTTCACCATCACTAGACACGTATAGTTCACGCGATGAGTAATCCAGTCCAACAAACGATACGGGGGTGACAGGTTCGGGCGCTTGTGTCTCGTACTCGAACAGTATCGTCGCCGTATATTCGCCTGACTTACAATGCTCAACGGTCACGTTTTTTAGTTTCCAACCGCTTGGAATGTTCTTGTACTGGCGTACGCGCACGCTACCTACTTTCGGTAGTTTAAGATGCCTGCCTCCTTCATCAAGGTCAATGTTGTTATTAACGTTATATGTCGTATATGTTTGGCGTGAGCGATGCTTCGTCTTAAACTTAGGAAAGCCCACGCGACCTGGGTCACGGAAGAAATTACGGTAAGCCGCAGACAAGTGCATCTGCGCGCCGCACAACGCTAGACTATCCACCTCGCGCAAGAACGGAAACTCGTCTTTATATTGCGCTGGCGTTGGGTTGCATGTCTCGCCGGTAGATTTGTAGATAGCGATGCGCGTTTCAAGCATCTGGTTATAGATAAACCGCGCGCAGCCGATAGTGCGATCAATCAGCCTCGCCTGCGTTTCACTTGGATACATGCGATACTTGACCGCATGGCGCACCTTCACCTGCACGAGACTCACACCTCCCACTATCTCTTCTACTCTTAGCTTTCGATACACTCTCGGACAACCTCAACAAGCGCCCCACTTACCTGAGCGCCCGGTAACCGTGCCCCCAGTAGGACTCGAACCTACGGCCATCAGATTAAAAGTCTGCTGCTCTAACCAACTGAGCTATAGGGGCGCATCTTCACCCGGACCTTTAGCACGCGCCCACACACAAGGCGCAGGCAGTGGAACAGTCCGGGCGGCTGTAGGTGAGGGGCTACAGCTCCCCGCGCACCTCCACTACCAAACCGTAAGCGTCATCTTGAAGCGAACCCAGCGCCAGACTCAAACGCCAGGCATCCACTATCACGAAAACGCTCTTTAGTTTAGTGCAGCCACGTGTTACCGAGGACGGCGCGCACTGTGGGCCGTGCAGGACTCGAACCTGCGGTGTGGACTGGTTACCTGTGCCTGATTTACAGTCAGGTGCCTTCGCCGCTCAGCCAACGACCCATGAGACACGAGAGAGACCGGAGTTAGGAGATTCGCATAGGATCAGCCCCCTCGCGTCAGCTCCGGCGGCAGGACTCGAACCTACAACCCCACGATTAACAGTCGCTTGCGCTGCCTATTGCGCCACGCCGGAATAAAACACTATGTAGTTCATGCTACGTCCGCCCGGAGGGAATCGAACCCACATCACCCGCTTAGGAGGCGGGTGCTCTGTCCGTTGAGCTACAGGCGGCTCACAGGCGCGCGCCACAAGGAGCGCACCCAACCACTCTCGGGTAATATCCTACTATGTTATCCGCTCGCACGCAACAGCACACATTTTCGCGCCGCCAGTCGAACACGCGCGAGCGGTTACATTGGCTTACCCAACACCAATAGCGTACAACCTCAACAATCGTCCCGTCAACCCCAAAACATGTGAACCACGCTACACGTGCGGGGCGCAGTCGCCACCAGGCGGCAACCAACACGTGCCAACCGTCAGCCGACAGTAGAGCCAGCCAACGGTACGCCAGAAAACCAGTCAACCATGAGGCAACAGGAAAGCCCGCCCCGCGAGAGCATACACAATCGCGGGGCGGGCTTATTGTCCTATCGGACTATCGCCTCAGCTAACGACGAGCATCAGCGACGACGGCGACGAGCGGCAACGAGAGCCGCGACACCACCGGCAAGCGCGGTCGCAGCAGCACCCAGGACACCCATGTCGGCACCCGTCTTAGGCAACTGACCGGAAGCGGCCGGGGCAGACGGCGCGGGAGCGGGAGTAGAGGGCTTCGGCTGCTCCGGGGTCGGCGTAGCCGACGGCGCAGGCTTAGGCTCCTCACCCTTCGGGGTCTCAGGGGTGACCGGCTTATCCGGGGTCGGCGTCACCGGCTTCTCAGGAGACGGCTCGGTCGGCTTGTCCGGGGTCGGCGTGACGGGCTTTTCCGGGGACGGGTCAACCGGAGTGACCGGCTTCTCCGGCTCCGGTGTCACCGGCTTATCGGGAGTCGGCTCCGGGGTGGGAGTCGGATCAGGAGTAGGAGCAGGCTTCGGCTCCTCTGGCTTGTTCGGCTCCGGGGTCACCGGCTTGTCAGGAGTCGGCTCAGGAGTGGGAGTCGGCTCAGGAGATGGCGTCACAGGCTCATCGGGAGTCGGCGTGACCGGCTTGTCGGGAGTCGGTTCGGGAGTAGGAGTCGGCTCCGGTGTAGGAGCAGGCTTCGGCTCATCCGGGGTCACGGGCTTCTCGGGCTCCGGCGTCACCGGCTTATCGGGAGTCGGCTCCGGGGTGGGAGTAGGCTCCGGGGCCGGGGTCACGGGCTTCTCAGGCTCCGGGTCAGCCTCAGTGTCCGCACCAGAATCGCCCTTGGCGCGCCACGTGGCTGTCGCAGAGACTTCCTGCTCGTTAATCACCGCGACGTTGGTGAACTTCTTGCTGTCGCCGGTCTGCTTAATCGACACGCGGCACGTCCAGTCGCCCTCGCCAGTGGCGGGAGCAACAGCTGTAATCTCGGTCTTGTCGGTGTTCAGCTTGTTCGCCGTCGCCTTGGTAGTGTTCGCCCAGTTACCGTCGTTCGTGCAGTAGAAAGCACTGCCGAACGTGGCGTTAGCGCCCTTCTCAACCGCCTTTAGCGCGGTGCCAGGGGCGACCGTCGCCTGGACGTACCCCTTCATCACGTAGTGGCCCGCATCGTCCTTACCGGCCGCGTACATGTATTTGTCTGCGCCGGGGTGGAACGCCTCACCAACAACGCCCTTACCCAGGCTGATGTCGTAAGAGGTGCCGTCAACAGTGATGGTCGTGGACTTCTTACCCACGGCATCCTTGTTCACCTCAAAATTGTACTCAACAAACGCGTTGTTGAGCGTACCGTTACCGCCGAGAGTGTTCACACCCTCATCAATGGTGAACGTGAACGTCGTACCACTGATCTTAGCGGTACCGATCTCCTTCGTGCTACCGTCCAGGGCGGTAGCCTTCAACTTAATGCCAGTGAGTCCGGTCGGAACCCGTAGGCCGGGACCGAGGTCAGCGGTGAACGTCGCGCCCGGAGAGACGTTCTTGCCCGTATAATCAATACGGACAGAGAAATTATTGCCCACGGAAACGGTGTCGTAAGGTCGAGTGACCTTGACACTCTGAATAGACAGGCCGCCCGTCGCGGTGGAAGCGCCCGGCGTAGAACCAGTCACACTGTTGATACCGTTCGCAGACGACTCGGCGGGAGCCGGAGCCGGACCCTCAACGGGAGCAGCGTAGGCGGCAGACACGCCAAGGCCACCAGCGGCGACAGCGAGAGCAGCGCCCGCAATCATCGTGCGGGTAGCCTTACCAGCCTTGCCAGTGATAGAAACGGGGAACTTCAAGAGTATTTCTCCTTCATGTTGTTCGTCGCGCCACCAGCCGCCACCGACCACACCCGCCACTCTCGCCCCACCACCCCTTATGATGGTAGGAAACACTCACGAAAACAACGGACACACTCGTGGACAGCGCAAACAACTGGAAGCGCCCCTTACAAAGTAAACAATAAACGACAACCACGGTCGCCGTCAAACGCGCACCCGCACAAACCAGCATGAACAATGTCACACCACGTGCGGGAGCGCTCACGAAACGCACAACATGCAATAGCCGTCAAACAAACCAAAACACAACAAACAGGCAACAAGCGACGCAACGGGACACAACCGACAAACAAACAGCCGAAGCGGGCACACCGCGACAAGCGCAGCAAAACACCCCGCCAGAAACAAGGCGCGCAGCCCCCGGCGAACAACACCACACGCAAACACAAGGAAACCCCGTTACCGCACTCACATCGAGCACAGTCACGGGGCATCCCGTCGTCGCCTACGCCCCGACGCCACCACGCGCGGAAACCACACCATCCCCAACAGGGGACCGCGCGTTCCCGACCCGCACGCAGCAACACCGGCAGCGGCCAGACCGTAGATAAACGGGAAATACCCGAACACCCCCTAGAGGGAGCATCCGCCCACGCGGCGCGACAACCACGCGAACACGGCCCAGACAAATAAAAGTCAAGAGTCCCACAAACGCTGTTTGGAAGCGCCAAAGGAGGTGAAAACGCCACCAACACAACACGTGCGGGACTCTAGCGGACAGCAGAGGACTCGAACCTCACCCGAACAATTCGAGCGAACCGATTAGCAGTCGGACCCTACACCTCGCAGGATTACTGTCCAAATAAGGGGAAACAAACACGGCGAACAAGAACAACGAGCCAAGACGCGCAACAAAACCCACGCACCAGTCACCAACGCGAGACAGCAACGCCCCACAGGTGACACCAACCATCAGGCTACACGCCACAATGTCGGCAAAACGCGCGCCTACACGCGCCCATATTCAACCGTTTTGTTTCCCCAGTACCAGTCGCGGGACTCGAACCCGCACGCCCAACCGGGCAACCGCTTTTGAGGCGGTCGTGTCTGCCATTCCACCACACTGGCCTTGTAAGCGCTCCACCGTTTTCTACGTGGCGCTAGTACCTCCGGTGGGACTCGAACCCACACACCCCAACGGATACCTGATTTTGAGTCAGGCGCGTCTACCAATTCCGCCACAGAGGCCAAAGAAAGGGAGCGGAAACAAACACGAGCAACAACCACGCGACCACAGTGCGCCCAACCAGCGGGACACACGCACACCGGCCGCACCATCGGCCAGCCCAACCCGCGTGCGCGGACACTCTCAACCGGCCAACCCAGACCGGCCCCAACTTACTCACCAACACCGAGAGCACCCTGGCGCAAACACCCAAGCGCCACCCGCACACACCCAGCGCACATTACCATGCCGCCACAAACCCCAGCGTGACAGCACCCGCAGCCGCGCTGTGCTCCCGTGTTGTTTCCGCTCCCCGGTCGGCGTAGCAGGACTTGAACCTGCGGCCTCTTCGTCCCGAACGAAGCGCGCTACCAAACTGCGCCACACGCCGAAAACGGGGAACAAACCCTAAAACATCCACTATTTAGTTCTGTTTTCCTTTGATAGTTCTAACCGTAGCACACAATGTGTACCGCTGTCAAAACCAGAGCCGAGTGTGTGATCGAACACACACGCCGAAAACAGGGAATTGACACTCCCATAGCTTCCACTACGAGATTCCTGCGAACTAGGCTTGCTTAAACCCCGGCACAAAACCAGAGTCCAGCGGCTTCCCATATTGAGCAGGCTATCCCCGATTGTCGGTCGGTTCAACTTTTAGTTATTACCCTGTTTGGCTGAGACGCAGCGCCTCGCCCAAAATATTCAGTGCGGCGTTCACATCCCGATCATGCGACGCGCCACAGCTCTCGCACACCCACTCACGCTCCGACAATAGCAGCCCTGCGTACTTATGTCCACAGTTGTTGCAAAGCCTCGAACTCGGGTAGAACCTATCCACCTGAACGAACGTCCGCCCATACCACTGCGCCTTATAGGCCAGCTTATCCACGAAACTGCTCCACCCGTTGCGGAGAATACTACGGTTCATCACGCGCTTGGCCGACTGACCGTTGCGCGTTGGCTCCCCGTTTGCGTCCAGCTTCTTCTTTGCCTTCCGTGTCATGTTCTGCACCGCCAGTGTCTCCATGCCGACGAATTGGTTATCTTCTATCAACCTATGAGACACCTGGTGCTGGAAGTTTTCGCGGTAGTGGTGCGCCTTTGCGCGCGCCTTGGCTAAGACCGCCTTCTGCTTGCGGTAGTTGCTCGACCCTTTCTCCCTGCGCGATAGCTTATGCTGCTCCCACCTAACCTTCTCCTCCAATTGGCGGAGCCGGTCAGGGTAGTTAATCTTCTCGCCCGTGGACAGTGTAAGGAAGTCTTTGACGCCCACGTCGATACCGACTTGTCCACCTACCGGCGGCTTGAGTTGAATATCCACGTCGAACGAGAGTACCAGATAGTACACCCGGTTCTCGCGCTTCACCGTCCAGCTAGACAATGATTCAATAGGATAGCGGAGGCGGTCTCTCCTACGTATGCGAACCGACCCCAGCTTCTTGGATAACGGAAACCTGTTACCCTCCATACGGCGCATCGGCACGGTGTTGCGAAACGACTGAACATTATCACCCTTTGACGCAAAACGGGGACGATTCTTCCCATACTCAGCTTTGCGGAAGTAAGCGGCCTGCGTCTTGCGGAAGTCCATGATCGCGTTACTCAACGCGCTCGACGGAACGGGGCTATCCCTTAGCCACTCGTTCGCGGCCTTCATGTCAGTTGTACTCGGATACGTGGGGCGAGGATTAGTTTCTTTGTCATACGAGTTAAACGCCTCAACCTGCTGGTTGTACGCGAAACGCCTAGCACCGAAGCACTGCTCCAACAGTGCGGCCTGCGTCTTGGACGGCGTAAACGGGATACGCTGCGCCACCTTACGAACGACCATGACAGCTCACCCCCTCACCAGATAACTACCAATGCGCATTGTTATCTACAAAGCCCCCACCATAACATGAGTGGAAAGCGAGCGGCAAGAGGAAATGCAGAAAACACTTGCCGCCAGTGCGCCCGGTGGGAGTCGAACCCACACATCTCAACGGATACCTGATTTTGAGTCAGGCGCGTCTACCATTCCGCCACGGGCGCATGAAATACCATCCAATTATAGCCAACCGCCCCCAACAATAAGGGAGCGACCAACCAATCGAGCCGAGTGTGGGACTCGAACCCACAACCGTCCGCTTACAAGGCGGATGCTCTACCAATTGAGCCAACCCGGCGAGCCACGCTCACACCCACTATAGCACGAGCGGAACGCGAGCGGCAAGAGGGAAATGCAAGAAAACCCCTTGCCGCCAGTGTGCCCGGTGGGAGTCGAACCCACACGCCCGAAGGCGCTGGAACCTAAATCCAGTGCGTCTGCCAGTTCCGCCACGGACACGTTAACGTATTCAATTTTCGCAAGGCCAACCCCGAAAGGCCAGCCAGTGCGCCCAGTGGGACTCGAACCCACACGCCCCATAATCGGGGCACCGGACCCTCAATCCGGCGCGTCTACCGACATTCCGCCACAGGCACTAAAGCCAGCCAGTCCCGGAGGACGACTGGCAGCTACGAGAACACAATAGCACGCCCACCAGCTCGCGCGCAAGCCGAAAAGCGTGACCCCACGCCACCGAAGCAAACGCCACACCGGACGCACACCGCGAAGTCAAGAGGCAATACCATGCTCCCCGTGGGCCGTGCATGACTCGAACATGCGACCTCCCGGCTCGTAACCGGGCGCTCTATCCACTGAGCTAACGGCCCATAAGCGGGGCAGCGGGACTCGAACCCGCGCGCACCACTCGTGTACATCAAGCGGCGCGCCTACCATACTATACCCCTGACGAAAACACACCCAATTAAACACCGTGGAGGCCAACCCACAGTCTTTAACCGCGCCCACTTCCGCACGCAAACAACGTTGCGCTCTGCGCTGGGAATCGAACCCAGCCCGCATCACCCCGTAAAATGCCGGGGTGGCACTGACACCCCCACAAGGGGCCGCTCTCCCACGGTGAGCTACGCATTGTGGACTGTGCAGGACTTGAACCTACGACCAACTGGGTGTAAACCAGACGCTCTACCAACTGAGCTAACAGTCCAAAGTGTGGCGTGCGGGAGTCGAACCCGCCCCCGGCCATTTTGTTGACGCTCCACCAGTTAAGCTACACTCTTTACTCGTGTTTCCGCCCAACGCGGGGCGGCCCTTTCGGAATGGCGGGACTCGAACCCGCAACCTTCAACGCTCTTTCATGCCGTGCGGCCCACGCCGCTCACGCCACAAGACCCTTATTCTTTTATGGTTGTGGACTGTGCAGGGCTTGAACCTGCGCGTACCACCGTGGTTAGGCGGCGCTCTCCCATCTGAGCTAACAGTCCAGAAACGCGAACGTCACACGCGCCTCGCGGGCGATCAACCCCGCTCAGTTAACGCGATCAGAACGCGCACGCAAACTCATTTTGTGACGCGTACACAAAACTCTGCTTGCGCTCTGCGACGGGACTCGAACCCGCAACCTCCGGGCTTTCTGACCCGGTGCTCTGCCTATTTGGAGCTACGCATTGTGGACCGTACAGGACTTGAACCTGTGACCCTCGGCGTGTGATGCCGACGCTCTACCGTCTGAGCTAACGGTCCAAAAGCCAGCCTGTCTGGGCTGGCCCACGCGGACCCCTTAGCCGCCTCGTGGAGTCAGACACCTCCACGGGAGCTTCGGGGCTGGCCCGCGCTCTGCGCCCTACACCGCCGGGAGTACCCACTCATATCGTGTGGGCCTTAACCGGCGGTCTCAGGCGCATTGTGTAACGGCGAGAATCGAACCCGCTCACATGCGCATGTCTGCGCAAGCGACCACACCAGTGGCGCTACTTTGGAGGCGGTCATCACCTTTCCTCCCGCACACACGCGCGCCCGCCACCAGCGGGGAATCAGCCCACGGGTGGAGCGCACTCGAATGGAGTGTGCTACCAGTCGCACTTCCTAAGAGTGCGACTGTGGACCGTACAGGAATCGAACCTGCGACCTCCTGTGTGCAAAACAGGTGCTCTACCAATTGAGCTAACGGCCCAGAAAAGAGGAGCTACCCCTTATTCCGAGAACTTAACTAGTATTCTGTTCTCTACGCTACGGGAATCGAACCCGCGTCTGCTACTCCGGTCGCCAGATTAGCGCTGTGGGCCTCGATAGAATCGAACTGTCATCTCCTGCCACTGCTGGACAGGCGCTTTACCCGGAGAGCCGCGTTAGCGGGCCTAGAACACCGCCGTATTGCTGACCCTAAATTAAGCTAGAGGTCCATTGTACACTATGTGTACCGTCGGCGTAGCAGGACTTGAACCTGCGGCCTCCCGCTCCCAAAGCGGGCGGTCTACCAAGCTGACCTATACGCCGTTATGTTGCTGTCATATCACATGCTCGTGTTGGTTGTCAATAATTGAGCAGCCCTCTCGGTTCCTCTCCAACGCCGCGCCTCTTTCGGCTGGCCTGCTGGAGGCCCTGTGAGAGGGCCGCTCTTATATGACCCTCAATCACTCACGAGAACAACTATATCCCACGCCCGCACGCCACGTCAACACGAAAACAAGTGAACCACGTCACATTGACGAGTGCGAGGTCAACGGACGCCCTTACGGAGAGCCGTCACCGCCTTCGTCGCGCACGGCAACCCGCCATCAAGACGGAACAGCCGCGACCCGTGACGCGAGAACCCCTCATCGTAAAACACTTGCACGCCCTCGACAGCGAACCCACGCCCCACGTAAAACCGGGACACGAAACCACCGGGCGACCCAAATGCCTCGCTACAGTAGCGCTCCTGCGACTCGCGATCAATCGAACTAAGCCCCCACACCGCGTGCAAGAAAACCTCACACACGCTCTCACGCTCACCAGCAAGAACCCAGCCGCCAGAGGAGCGCGACACGGTAACAGCGCCCTCGCGGATAACACCGTTGCTCTCCATCGCGCTCACCCACTGTGCAACCTCGCACGCAGCTCCCTCACCTACGAGACCAAGAGACACGGGCAACGAACCATCCTGCGCACCCACCGCGTAATCCGCCCAATCGCGCACAACAATACACCCAGACGGGGATACCAGGCGACCAATCAGCTCAAACAGCGCCGCGTTCGCAACGCTACCGGGCTTACACGCGGGCGTCAACATCTCGTGAACGACACTCGACATAAACACTACGTCAAACGCGCCCACATGCTCATCCAGGTCACCCGCGCTCACATGGCGGAACCCACCGTCAACGCGCATTGCCGCCTCAACGTCCGGATGCGCGTCATGACAGTAATACCCTCCGCCCGCGTCCTCTACCAGATCACGCAAGAGACGCGCGTTCTCCGGCATCCCGCAACCAAAATCAAGCACCCTCACGCCCGGACGCACATGGCCGCGCAGCGCATCCCACTTAGAGCCGTAAGAGCGCGCCATACGCCGCGTGTACGAACTATCGTATCCACCGTCAATACTCGCGGACGGGAAAGAGGCGGCAGACACAGAACCGCGAGAAGAAAAGTTACTATTCGTCATAACGCCACATCATACCACACGAACATGCCAGCGCCCCGTGCCCGCCACTCACCTATCACACACCAATCTCAGAAACAGCGCGCAACATCTCACGATACTGGCGGACACAACCCAACACGTCAGGCAACGCACGATGCTCAGCCGGACTATCAGCCACCCACGCAACATTCACCCCACCGGCATGTAGGAAACGGGCAACGCTCGACGCGTCCAACACTCTATGGTCCAACGACGCGTACACGCACGGCAGAAAACGCTTCACGAAACCCCGGTCAGCGTGGACACTGTTCCCGCCAAGCCACACCCTGTACGACGAGCCACCATGCAACCCAGTGAACGCATCCGCGCACTCCTCCAACCACGCACACATCTCCATGTCAACCAGGCCAGCCACCATGCCAGACCCACCAACAGCGCGCACCCGTTCAGACAGGCCGCTACGCGCGTGCATCACCGCCGCACTACCACGCATCCCACTAACAACACTGTCCGCCTCAGCCGCGCTCCCCTGGTCCACCACGCGAGCGAACGGCTCCAACCCGAGCGTGCGCCCCGACATGTCCGTCACCACGCCCGCAACCTCCAACATGCGCTCGCAGTCCGGGTCAACGCCCGTCGCTTCCACGTCCACCCACAACACGACATCGACCACGCCGGACGCGCTCGCGCCAACACCATCAACAGGCAAGCTGCCCACCAGCAGCTCCTCTCACATACAGAAACCATCACAGCCGCGCCTTCACGCGCAAGCGAACGACGCCCCCGGCGACGCAAGCGCGAGCCGTCACACACGCAAAGACGCGACAAACCGAACAGCATCAAAATAGCGCAAACAAGCGGCAACCAACACCAAAAGAAACAGACGCAAACACAGCAACAGGCACAATAACAGTGGGGCGCGAACCGTCCGCAACACCGAACAGACACGCCCCACCACAGTAAACAGGTGACAATCACGCGTAACCCACAAAAAGAAACAAGCACAAAGAAAAACTAGGCTACAGCGCAGACGCTACGCTAAACCCCACGCCTCCTCCTCGCCCGGACGCGGCACACCAAACCCAGCCGACGCGCGCTCCTCCACAGGCAAACCCTTATACTTTTTCGCCGCGCGACGACACTCATTACGCCGCAAACGGAACACAATCGCCTCATGATAGAGAGTATCACGATCAGAATATGTCTTATCCACCACGTCATCCACGCCCGCACGCGACACACACACGCTCTGAGTGAAAGAACGAACAACCGCGCCCTCATACCAGCGGCACAACACATCAAAGCCCGCGCGCCCCCTATCCGCATACGACTTCACCGCAAACACCGGCACGCCAAGACCACGCGCAGCATACCTGAGCGCGTCATACACGCCGCCACCATCAACATGATAGCCCACCACACCCTGACCAGCCGCCACATAACCCGCCAGGTGAATACGCCAATCCTGCCACCCGGCAGGCATCGACACCACCACGCCACCAGCAGCCACGACACGCCCACACAACGCCACCACGCGCCGCGCCCACACCACGCCGCCCTTCGCCGCAACCTGAACCTCGCCACCAGGACTCACATCCGGCACCAACACCACAAGCCCCTCAGCAATCGTCTCATCAAAATCAAGCAGGCGCGTCACCATTTCCGCGCCACCCGCGCCCGTGACGGGAACCACCAGGCAACCCCACCCGGTGCCGCCCGTCGCATACTCTCCCGCCACCGACAACGCATACGAACACAACGCCGCACCATTCATCGACTCAGTAGAAAACGACTCCACGCTCACGCACCTGACAGCATCGCGACCCAGCAGTTCCTTGAAACGCTCATACGCGCCAACCCCAATGTCAGACGACACGATGGCCGTCGCCTCGCCACCCTCGGGGACAGGCGTGTACCCCGTCTCGTCCACAAAGCCACTCGCGCGTTCGCCCCACCCCAGCACTGGGGCAGAAACAATACCACCAGCGGCAGTAGTTGGCTTGTGGGTCGCCTGACCGCCGCCATCATTGTTTTCGTTAGTGTTCACCAAAATGATTGTCCCTCATCATGTTTCCTCGGCCTTTCCTGACGGGAGGCCTCCCCCTATTGTGTGGGGTTTCTATTTCTCTAAACGTTACCACAAGCAGAACCGCGCACGCAACACGAACGCACACAAACCGGCATCAATTAACTGCGCTCAGCCGCACGCATCACCAACGCATAAGTCACCACGAACACGACAATCAACACCAGCGCTTCCATGATGACTGGCATAATGTAGGCGCGCGCCGTTGACGTGTACGACTCGCGGTACTCTTCCACGCTCTTGCCGCGCTGAAAATCGGCGACCTTCGACAACTTCCCACCTTCGCCCGCGTGGAGCGTCACGCTCCCGTCGTAGCCGCCGCGAGCAGCCTTAAACGTGTACCGGATTGTAGACGTTTCATACACGTAACCGCCTGACACGTTCATCCCGTGAAAGCGCGTCCCCTCCGGGAACGCCACGTCCTGTGACGGGTCTAGCCACTCATACTTCGCGCCCTCCACGTCACCCGAAGCGGTCTTATCGCGCGCCTCAATGATGCGGTTAATCGCGTCAGACTCAAACTGTGCGCTCTCCTGCGCGGTGCGGACAAGCTGATTCAGCGAGTCCAGTCGCTTCTGAATGACCGTGTCCACCTGGGATGCGCCAGCCTCCACGCGGTTCTCTAGTCGAATCGTCTCGTTGCGTACATGCACTGTGTACCCGAACGGCACCAGCAGCACTGCCGCAATGACTGCAACGGTTGCGGCAATACCTGCGCGGCTCTCTCGGATGCGGCTCCACATTGCGCTCATCTTGTTTTCTCTCTTTCGTTTCGTTGGTTTTTGTTACCGTTAGTTGATTATACCACGTTGACTGCATGGTCCGCGCGCTGAACCGGCGTGGACAATGACCAAGCGTGCGCACCATGCAAACGCGAACACCCCGCCCGCAGCATCTCCTTCTCGCGGGCGGGGCGGGTGACGGTTTAGATTTCGTCCGATGGTCGCGCGCTCCAAGCCTCAGCGATCAGACGATGCACAGCCCACAGCTCACCGTATCCGTTCTCGTCACTCTGCGCGGCGCTCCACACGCTATCTGCACTGCCCTCTACCATGACCGTGTACGCGTGCCACCTGTACGGGGCGAGAACACCCAACACGGCCTCCACCACGGGAGCGAGCGGCACACCCTCACAGCCAGCGGAAGAGATAGCGGCCTCCACGCGCTCACGCCACTGGGCGAGAACATTACGCGGCGACACCGCATCGAACTGGCCGAGCATCGACAAGGCGCTCACGACCGCGTGGTTGCGCGAGTTCAGCCACGACGCCTCACTCACCAGAGTCGGCACATACGTGCGCTCCATCGCATCCTCAAACGCCGTCAGGAGCGCGTTACCGCTATCTAGCACGCTCGCGATACCCATACTCCCCGTGGGGGTGACGTGGTAGGTGGATGCGAGGAGCGCAGCCACGTGCGCGGGCGCAACGACCTCCATACGCACACCGTAATGCGTGCCAAGATCGTTGACGGACGCGCTCAAACGCTGACCGTGCGGCGTGTCCCTATCCGCATCGTAGTAGGCCGTCGCGGACAGGAAACGAGTCATACCCGTATGGTAGCCAGTACCACGCGTCACATCCACGCAAATGCGCTCACCGTCATACGCGTCACCCTCATCCGGGCAACGCATCGTGTAACAATGAAACACGCCACCATCATGGGCAGCAACATCCCCATACGCGGCGCGCACCGTGTTCACGCGGGACGCGGCCGGAACATTATTCACTTGCGCCACGCGGGCGCTCACACTCATAGTATCCATAACCATCATGATACCACATGGGGAGACGATAGACGGCGTGACACGGTTTACGCTCCACACAACACAAGCAGATTGTGACAGAACCACCACAAGCATGTTATCATTGACACGTACACGCGATCACACAGGCGAGAGAAGGGACAGGGACATGAAGCTGCGGCTCACCGACTTCAATTCCAACACATATGAGGACACGGACGGCTCCTGCGAGCTATGTATGTGGACCGGGATGCTTGACCACCCAGAGTACGAGTTCACCGACTCTGACGGCGGCACACACGTCGTTGAGGGCTGGTACTCCGACTGGGGGCACCACAGCGTCATCGACGTTAATGTGCCGGTATTCACGACCTGGCTCCACTCGGTAGAGTTCAAGGAACCCAGCTCTGTCGTAGAAGAAGCCAACCTCCTGACCGACGGTAGGCTGTGGGAGGAATACCTGCGCCGTATTCTCGACTCGGCGCAGTTCTGTGGAACAGAGCAGGAACTTAACGACAATCTTGCCTGGGCACTGCTAGACACCGCCGCTGACAACGAGTAGAGACGACAGTCGGTACCACAGGAGCCGACAGACAAAGAAAAGCGCGCCACACGTGTACCGCTCATGTGTGGCGCGCTCACCTGTACCCGCGCAGTCTGCGGCTCGCACACGGCCTGGCGGTCACATAAAAACAATCGACTAACACATGTTAGAAACGCGAGAGAACACACACCATCAACAAAACAAGCGCAGACACAAGAGTGCAACAGACGCGGCTAGGAAAGCCCCATCAATGAAACCCGCACCGCATCCGATGCGACGCGCAACGCGCCACCCACGGTGCCAGCCACGCGCGCCGCGCAGCGTGGGCGGGTACGCAAAAGGCGCGCCCCAACAAGGGGACGCGCCCACACACGCCGACAGGCTGCGCGCACAGTTCAGCGGCGAGCGTTAAGAGCCACAGTCGTAGCCTCCAAATGAGCAACATTCGCGCGCTGACCGCGATCTGCCACTCCACGCGCAGCCCAATCCGGCACGCCCTCACCCAAGAAAAACTCACGCACAACATCCAGAACCCGATACACCATCAGGGAAACACTCTCCTCTTTCAATAAACCAACCCCACGACACCAGACAGCACGCGGGCACGAAAAACGCGCGCACACCCCACACGCGGGGCGCGCACGCGACATTGACAAATATAACAATAGCGCACAAACCGACACATACGCAACCACATCAAAGGCGACAACGCGGCGAGATACGCCACATAAAAATGCAGGGACCGCGCCCCCAACAAACGGACGGGCACGGTCCCAGATGCGCCACCCACACCTGGCGTGGCACGACAAGCCAACAATAGCATACTAACCGGCGCACGCGCAACCAGACGCGCCCAGCCGCCGATACGCTACGCGTTACTCACTCAGCAGAGGGAGCCACCACCCCGCCAGACGCAGCGATAACGCCACCATCCCACGCGCGCAACACAACCATCTCGCGGTCACCACCAGACGACGCGGGAACACTCACACGCCACACACCCGGACGCTCCCCCACCTCAAAGAACACGCCCTCGAACGAGACAAGCGAAAACAGCTCCGGCGTCTCATCGAACACGCGACCCATCAGATCACGAACGGCGGGCAGCATGTCGGCACGCAACCAATCAAGACTCGCATAATCGCGACGACACACAAGGTCAGTCACGTCAACGCTTACTACGCCCTCGCCCTCGTACACAGTCGCCGGACACCCCTGTGCCCACGGAAACACACTCGACACCAACTCGCCGGGACGCGCACCAGACGCAAACCCCTTAACGGCGGACATGGGAACAACCGCGAACATGCGGCCAGTCTGAATCGACAAAATCAATCAACCTCTCACAAAGAAAAAATAGATGCAACCGCACACAAGCGACCACAAACACCATGAACAAATATCAACAAGCAACAAACACACGCACTGGCGGGCCGCTATCAGCCGCAGCACCCAGACGACCTCAATTCCAGATCACGCACGCCAAGCGAGCGGTCATCCAAATCGCCGCCATCCAACACGCGGACGCCTACAGCGCTCGCGGCCTCATGCACAAGCGCCCGAAACGCGCGCTCACCAACAACCGGGTCGCCGTCAATCTCAGCAGACGCATACACGTCCGCCCAGATGGAACCGTCCACCGGCTCCACCTCCACCATCACGCGCTTCACACGCCACCCGCGAAAACGCGGCGACAACGAAACGCGCTGCACACTATCAGTGAACGCGTCACCCAAGTCGCCAGCAAACGAGATAGCCGCGCCACGATAACGATAATCGAAAAACATCGACACGCACCTCACTCGCTCAGTGGCAGCTCATACAAAAGCGAGCCGTCACGGCCAACGACGCGGGTTTTCGAGCACGCGTCCATGATGCACGACATGGGAGGCTCCACCCACCGCTCACACAACCGTGCGGCGCGCCGAAACATGAGCACCCACTCGTCAGCTTCATTCAGGCACTCATCCAACACTGTGCGGCCAGTACGGTTCGTGCTCTTTTCTGCCCGCCACAACAGGCCAGCGACAACACGCGAACCCCCAACCTTGCCGGGGAACCGTGCGTTCATCTCAGCGAGCCACACGCACGAGAACATCTGCAACCGCGCCACCCACAACGTCTCCACGCTCACCCCGCGAGCGTCACCATCCCGCAGCTTCAACCGCTCGGACGCCCGGTAATACTCGCCCGACAAGCACTCCACGGCCTCAATCATGCGCGCATAATCAACAGCCGACGGTAAGAGGAGGGTTGCCTCAAAATCAGTCAACGCCCGCCCACACGCTTCGTGTGCGCGCCCCACACGGCGCACCGTCCACCACTCACGCAACCTACCCGCCGCGCTCAGGCGCTCGCGTCGAGTCAACATACCGTCACCCACCCACCACCGCGACGCATACGGGTCGCAACCAACGGTAAACACGCTCATACCCGATCAGCCTCGCTCCTCATCTAGTTCTGCAATGCGCGCATCCAACGCGTCCAGAGCCGCGTTCACAGCCTCGTTACGGCGCAGCGTCACCACCACGCCCATATACTGCCACACAGCATGATAAAAAGTCACGTACCCCGACGTGTGAGTGAACCCATGCTCATCCTCCCACTCATTCGAGTCCTGAGTGCTCGTCCATCCGACTACCTTCGCGCCCACGTGGCCGATAGGCATAATAACCTTGTCGTCGGTCACGAGAATACTCAGAACTTCGTTGCGGTACTGCGCACCCTTGCAGCCCTTGGGCATCCCATCGACGGGCATCTTTGCTGTCCACCGCTTATGAGGCTTCGTGAGTGCGTAAACGACACCGCCATTACCATCAGCGATGGAAGTATTCGCTTTATCTTTCTCTGGTGACGGCATGATCTTGTCGCCCCATCGCCACTCTTCGTACTCGCGCGGCATAAGCCTCGATAAGTCGATGGAGTCCGCTAGGCTTTGCAGGAGACGCAGCTCCTCCGCGCGAGTAAACTCAACACCCATCGTGTACGTGACGCTTTCTACGGCACCATCGTACACGCCACTCAGGGCAACCAGGGGAGACGGAAGCAGAGACATGGGTTTTTCTTCTTTCTTACTTTTCGCGTGTCAACAGGTTTATTCTACCACGCGCAACCACCAACGGGCAATGTGAACAACGCCTGTGCGGACTGTCACTTGCCGCCGTTCACGGCGAGACAATCGTCGGTAAGCTCGAACGGCTTGTGGTACAGCATCACGTAATCGCCGTCCTCGTTCACGATCTCGGGCGCAAACACGCTTAGGCCGCGCTCACGGAAATGCTCAACCGCCAGAGCGGCCACTTTACCAACACTGTGAACGTCGAAAACCGGTGCCTTGTCGCCGTCCGCGCCCTTATCGCATGAGGGTGACGCCTTACGCGCGTGCTCTAGGGTTTTCCAGTCGCCGGGAGCGCCGCCCGTGTATCCGCCGCGCGCGGTCGCCGCTGACATGATCTGACACAGTGAGAACGCCGCCTGTGACACTCCAAGAATGTCACTACGCGTGCTCACCGTGAACCCACCGGCAGGTGTCATCACGCGTCCACCCACGCCACCCATCGCCGACCAGTCCAAATCGACGGATGCCTCCAGACGGTACAGGAGGCGCTGCGCAACAACTCCATCAACGCCGGACGGCACGTTCAGGCGCTCACACGCCCACAGTACGCGCGCCCACGTTGAATCACTGAAACGCTTGTTCCTAATAGTCTTGAACGATGACGACCGCTGCACACGGTAGGAGACGCACGCAACAGCTTCACTGGGGGCAGCGAGCCGCCACCCGCCAGCCGGGGCACACGCAATCAGGTAAGCGAGACGCAGTTTCTCCCACGTGGGCGCATCCTCACCCAGTCGCTCCACCGTGTACTTGTCGGCCATGTCGGTCGTGTAGTGGGCGTTAGCGAACGCACGCGCCGCAGCCTCCAACGGCTCATAGCTGTCCGCATCCTCACGCGACAGGTAGCCGCGCTCCACCAATGCGGACATATCACCCGCGAGCGCGAGCTGCGTCAGCCGGTACCAGTTTTCACCGCCCTCGCAATAGAGCCGGAAGTTATTCTCGGCAACACACGCGTAACCAAGGTCGTTTCGACGCGCGTTATCGAACACGCCCTGAGTCTTACTATGCGACGAGTATCCGTGATAAACCTTCCACGCTTGCGGGCGCACGCCACGCGTGCGAGTCCCCGCCACACGAGCATCCTCACGCGGGCGAACAGTAGGCGCGGGCGTGGGAACCCCCATCAGTTCACGCTCCCAATCCTCGTCGTCGCCCGCGTCCGTATCCATGTCATGCTCATCCTCGAACGCGTCATCCTCAACTTCGGCAGGCTCGTGCACCTCGAAACCAGCGCCTTCAAGCGCAGCGACCGACGCCCCACCAAGCAGCTCAGCAAAAGACGCCATAGCTCACCTTCCATCCTCGCCTGCGCACACGCTTCGGTGCGCTCGGCGCGTTTTCTTTCCAACAACACGATCATACCACAAACACAGTAACACGCACATTGAAAACACCATGCCACGCATCGCAACCCATGTCACACGCCCCGCACCCCGTCAGCAAAAACCCCGCAATCACACGCCGCCGCGACACAAAAACGGCGGCGGACGTGAGGCCAACCAGCCACCGCGCCCGCCGCTCTCGCAGCCGAACCTACCAGTTCACAGGTTCAGTTCCAGAACCTCGTCCAGCTCTTCCAGCATCACCTTGCCGTCGTCTGCGCTCAGCGCACCCAGCTCCTTGTCGGCTTCCACCGCTTTACGCGCGTCCGGCACGCACGGCGAGAAAAACCCGTCAGCAAACCCCAGCTTCTCGTCCACGCCGCGAGCGAGATCACCGCGCAGCGTGTTCAAGAAATCGCGAGCGAACACCGTGCGAGCATCCAAACCGTCCATACGCCCCCAGTAGCCAGCCAGTTCAGCCCACATCCAGCCCGCAGGAACCGACAGCGCGCTCGCCTTGCACATCTTGTACCGCTCCTCCTTACCACGACACGCATAGTAAGGACCGACACCAATCTCAACAGTCGCCTTCATGTCGCGTCCCCCGGCGTGGCTTCGGATGATACCCATACGCGCGTCCGCGTCCGCCGCGTCCTCGATGCTGGTAGGCCACTTGTCGCGGTATGCGCCAATCGCGTATGCGGAATCCTTCACGTCGTGGAGGAGCGCGGCGCGCGTCCCCGTTCAAGCCTTTGACCACCCACCAGGGGACCGAGTGAACGCCGCGCTCCCAGTCGGCGGTCCACGGGAACTCCGGGCTGAACATGCTGGACGCGTGAGCGAGCATGAACGCGCGCACCCCATCATTGTCTCCCAGCCACGGCAGCATGTCAGCGCCAACGTGTCCGGTTGTCATTGCGACCGCGAACGCGGCGCTCGCGTTCAGAAAAGCATCACCGTAATCATGCTCCCACCGGAAAAAGTAGCCGCCCTCACCGTCGCCCGCCGCGAGATGGTTCCATGCTTCGCGCAGCTCAGAGGGTAGACTGTCCAGGAGCTTCTTCTCGTCGTCGGTGAGCGTGTTCGCCCACGCGCGAACGCCGCTGCCACGGTGGGAGAACCCAAACTTGTCGTAGGGGAACATTCCGAGCCACAGGTTCGCGGCTTCCGGCGCGTCCTGGTACGCGAGGTCAAGCGTGTGGCGCTTGCCCATGCCAGCCCACAAGCCGTAAGGGAGTTCCCCAAGGTCAATCAGGCCGTCCTTGTCGCCCACCCCCAGGAGTGCGAACAGGTGGCGCATCCCTTCGCGGCCCTGAGTGTCGTAGCGCGCCCATAGCGCGTCGCGGACCACGCTTCCCCACGAGCAGCCGACGCAGCCCTCGGTGTCAATATTTTCGTGGTTGATGAGCCAGAGCACGTCCGCGTCCGACGCGTCCATCTGTTCGATGTGTCGGACGAGGAACACCCAGTCGTGTGCGCTCAACATGTGTTCATGCCATCCTGGGCGCATTGCGTTGTTTTCTGCCACGTCGCGCAGACGCGTCAGCTCACCATTACGGGTGATGCGCTCCCACCAGAGACGGTTGGAGAACGGCGCGTTATCGTTGTGCCACGTGGTGCCGCCCACGATCTTGAACAGGTCGTACATCTCACTGTCGGTGAGGTCGCAGCCGAGCGCTTTTAGCCCCTTAGCTTTGTGCTTGTCCTGGCACGCGTCGCCCGCGTTGTAGAGGCGCGCGAACTGTTCACTGTTGAACGGGTAACGCTTGCGCGCTTCCCTGTCAAACGCGTCCGCATACCAGTACATGCGGTCGTAACCCTGGTGGTCGCCGTAAGCGCCGTGACGGCGGTAGCCCGCGTCGTACTTGTTGGCGTGACACCACCAGGAGAGCACCTGCTCGGGCGTGGCGAACTCAAACAGCGCAGACACGAACTCCGCCAGCTTCTCGTCCGTGTCGCACCACGTATCGCGGCGGGCCTCAATGTCCAGCCACATGCTCTTACCGTAGTAGCCCACTCCAAGTTCCCGGTTCGCCACGCGAGCCATAGCGGCAATACGCGGCGTCAAGCTACCGGAATTGAACAGTCGCTTAATGTTCTCGCTGTCATTCTCGGTAGCGTCGCGCACGAAAGCCTCATAGGAGGTAATGACCTTCTTGGCTTCCGCGCCTGTGGAGATACCGTAGGAGCGCGCAACGGAACGGAACATGCCGCTCTTCGCAATCCCGCAGTAACGCCCCTCGTCGTACAGGTCTTGCATGACGGGAACGAACCAGGAGGTACCGTCCTCCCCGGTCGTGTCTCGCACGATAGCGCGCGCAACGTCACGCGCGTTAGGGCCGGTCAACACGCGGCACAGCGTGTACGACGTGTCGCTATCGCCGAGCAGGCTGGTAGTCGGTTTTTCTGGGTAGTCGCACGGCCACGCGAACCAGACACGGTACAAGTCCTCTTCCGCCGTCAGGTCGCGTGCAGTGCGGATCTTCTGATACACGGCCCTCAGCACGTCGCGCCTGTATTCCTGGCCACCCCTGTAGCCTTCCGTCCACGCCTCGTACTCGCCGCCGGGCGCAAACTCGCCGATGCGCACACGCCACTGATGGTATGCCCACACGAACGGGATGAGCGTTTCGCGTGTGAGCGTCGTCTCACGCGAATAAAGAACCTTGTTTCCGTTCCTGTGTCCGCGCTCCTTCTCACGCAGGAGCGTCACGAATAGTTCCAGCCCGACCGTTTTCGACGTACCACTGTGGCGGGAGGCCAGCTCATCGAGCGTGCGCACAGTCAGCGGCTTACGCTTGCCCGCATGTCCACCCTTGCTCGCACCGCTGCGCCCACTGTTCGCGCGCTTCCGTCCACGGCCAGCGTTCATGCTTGCCGCCACCACGGCGGGGGTCGGCAAGTTTTTCTTACCGTTGTTGCTCATGGGACCATGATACCACATTTTCCAACGCGTGCGCGCCAACAGTGCATCAAGCCGCCAATCCGTCAACACCCGCATCAACAAAGACGGGGCGTGGTACTCCAAACGAGAGAGTACCACGCCCCGTTACGCAACAAGCGGCACTGTTACACGCCACCGACCGCCACCGGCACAGACGCAACAGGCACGAACTCGCCCCCACTAGACGAACGCGACGACGCGGCGACCGGCAACCCCACGGTCACGCCGCCGTCACCATCGGCGACAGCCACGGCCTCTGGAGCGCCAACAGCCACGCCCGCGAACAGCAAGTCGCTTTCGCGCTTACGGTTCACGCGCACAGCCATACCGCCCGTGCCCCTGCCCTTCACGTTAAACTCGCTCAGGCTGGTTGCCTTCCACGCACCCTCACGAATGAGACCGCCGCCAGCGTCCGACAACGACACCACCACAGCGTCACCAACCTGAGACGACGGGATAGCGTTGAACGCGATCACACCGTCACCGTCAGCCACAGAGATACCGGCCACGCCGCCCGCGCGGCATCCGGCGGCGCGCACCTTCCCGGCATCCGCACGCAGCACCTTACCGGCACTTGTGATGAACACCATGTCCACGCCCGCGCTCTCCGGCTCGCTCACGTGGACGGCTGATACGAGACGGCCACCATCGGCGAGAGCACACACGGGAACAGTGTCGGCGCGCAAAGGATAATCCGCCTTCACTCGCTTCACCACGCCCATCTCGGACGCGACAATCAGACCGTAAGCGCTATCGCCGCCACCGTCAACCACACTCACGCCAACCAGGTTGCCGGGGAGAGTGACACCCAGGGTTTTCGCGGTCGCAGGCACGCCGTCGTGGAAGAATGACACGGGAACCTTCACACCCTCACCGTTATCGCACACGAGCAACAGCTCACCACCGCCATCCGTCCGCTTATCTGCGGGAACAGTGAACGATGATGTGATGACACCGTGCTTGTATGCGCGTGTCCTGGGCGGGTACTTCCACGGGCTTGTTGAACACACGACCGCCCCGCCACTGAGAACACTAACGTGCAGGTCACCGGACGCAAGATCACCACCCGCAACGACAGCAGCATCACCATCCGTACCCGGCGCGGCATCCTCAGCCGGGTCCGCGTCGTGTAGGACAGTGAGGCGAGGGCTAGAGATGAGCTTGTGTGTCTCAACTAGCTCGCTTTCGATGAGATCATTCATTGCATCCGGGTTGGCGAGAACGCGCTCCAAACGCTTCTTCTCATCGCGCAGCCCCTTATCTTCTGCCCTGATTTGGTCGCCGTCAGCTTTCGTAAGCCGACGTAGCTGCATAGACAGAATGTAGGACGCTTGAAAGTCACTGATGTTGAACGCATCCGTGAGTGCTTTTTGCGCGTCACCAGGCGTTTTCGCTTCCCTAATAAGGCTGATAGCCTTATCAACATCACCAATCACCGTCAGCAGCGCCGAGAGCTGGGAGAGGCGAGCGTCAATCGCACCCACACGCTCACGCGTGCGCCTAGCCACACACTCGCGACGGTAATCCAGGAACAGCCTCATACACTCGATAGTGCCCAACTGGCGAGGACGCCCGTCCACGAGGAACGTGTTGTTAACGTTGAACGCGGCCTCCATGCTCGTGTACTTCCACAGCGCGTCCAACACGCGGCCCGCCTGCCACTGGCGATGAACAACAATCTCTAGGCGCTGGTCCTTGTTACTCTTGTTGGACGCACTGGTAATACCCTTCTCAAACGCCTCCACCGCCGGGACGGGCTTGCCCTTCTTTGTTTTCGGTGGCTGTTCTTCGCTTTTCTCGTTAATCTGGGCAAGAACGTCACCGACACTCACGCCGTAGGGCAGCTCTGTGACGACGATCTTTGACGCGCCCCTGGGTAGCGGCTCCACGCTCACGGTGGCGCGCATGACGAAACGCCCCTTGCCGGTCGTGTAGTAGTCGCGTGCGCCCGCCTGGTCTTTGTCGTACACGTGTGCGCCGGTCGGAAAGTCGGGTCCGGGCATCACAGATAGCACTTCGTCTACGGTCGCGTCCGGGCGGCGCAGGAGCAACAGGTTCGCTGCCAGCACTTCGTCTGGGTTGTGGCTTGGCGTGTTCACGGCGAAACCAACCGCCATACTGTTCGGCGTACCGTTCACTACAGCGTTGTTGAACTTGACGGGCAGGTCCAACGGCTCCGTCGTTGTCTCATCGTAGTTCGGCTTGAACTCACACGCCCCACTCTTTGCTTCCACGACGCACGCCAAACCAGCGTCAGACAGGCGGGACTCCGTGTACCTCGCCGCCGCAGGCTTGTCACCAAAATGCAAGCCCACACTGCCCTTCACGTCAACGAGTGGAACCCTCATGCGGAAAGGCTGCGCCACCGTGTACACGGCCTCCTGCACACTCGCGTCACCGTGCGGGTGGTAGGCGAGCACCAACCCGGCAAACGACGCTGTCTTTTTGTGCTTCGCTGATGGGGTGAGACCGCTCGTGAGGGCCGTCCATAGGATGCGCGCGTGGACCGGCTTGAAGCCGCTGTAGACGCTGGGGATGGCGCGGGAGGCGACCGTTGAAATCGCGTACTCGCCATAGTTTTCCTCTAGCCAGTCGGCGCTGTCGGTTGCGACAATGCCCGTCCTCTGGCCGACGCTCTCCTGTAGCTGCTCGATAAGTTTTTGCTGACTCTTCGTGAGCTTACTTGTTTTGCTTGACGCCATGTTCCTTGTTCTTTTCTTTCCGTCTTTCTTCGCGCTACTTCATGCCGCTAACGTGCGCTCAATACGCTCTAGCGGATACCGCTGTTAGTCTGCCGCCTCAACATCCGCATCCAAGCCCATAATCCATTCTTTACGTTTCTCTGTGTCGCCGCCGAAGATCACGTCCAGCACGCGTTCCGTTTCCTCCATGTCGCGGCGCTCCACCCTCTGCCAGCACTTCTCCGAACTGAACGCGTACTGGTGCAGGCGCTCACTCGTGGACTCACCCAACCCCTTCATGTAGTCCGTCGAATACGACAGTCCAGCGTCAGCCAATTGCCGCATCATCTCGTGAGCCTCAGACAGCGTGAACGCAGGCAACTCCACCACGCCACCCGCACCGTCACCGTTCTTCACAGACACAACCGCCAGCGGCGTTTTCACCTGGAACAACAGGCCAGCATCAATAAGGCCGGGGAACAACTTATCCACGATCACGTACAGGAGCGTCGCAATGTGCGAGCCGTCAGGGTCAGCGTCCGTCGCAATCACAATACCACCCGGATACCGCATCGCGTCCAGGTCGAAAGACGCGCCAAAACCCGCGCCGACAGCGTTAATCAGGTCTTTCACCTCACCGTTAGCGAGCACCTTCTCCGTGGACGCTTTCAACGCGTTAATACCCTTACCGCGCACACCCAACAGCGCGCAATCCAGTGTTCGGGCGCGCTTCAAGCCAGACACGGCCGAATCGCCCTCACACACCATCAGGAACGTCGTCGCTCCAGTGCCCGCGCCCTCGGCTTCTACGAGCTTCGCGGGGAGAGCCGCTTTCGCGATCTTCGCGGACGCGAGCGACGCGTCCACCTTCTTCTGCGCGCTCAACCGGGCGCGAGCCGCCT
>ERZ772972.1-NODE-1-length-152339-cov-6.484916_pt1 | contig 152339 bp, 197 predicted proteins | sample MGYA00580673_ERZ772972 | MGnify/ENA primary metagenome ERZ772972 (study PRJEB29015, sample SAMEA2738051) | human oral metagenome | biome: human oral; feature: human-associated habitat; material: saliva | place: China | collected 2229 ... | reverse complement strand
ATTTACCTAGAATTTCCTCTAATGCGCTAGCCCCGTTCTTATCAGCTTTCTCTTGAGCTTTCTTAGCTTCTTCGGCTTTCTTAGCTTCTTCTGCTTTCTTAACCGCTTTTTCCGCTTCTTTCTTGGCTTCTTCTGCTTTCTTAGTGAGTTCTTGAGCTTTCTTGTACTCTTCCTCTACTTTCTTACGCGCAGCTTCTTTCTGATCTTTGGTAAGGGTTTGGCTTTTCTCTACTTCTTCGAGTTTTTTCTTCAACTCTTTAACCTTTTCTTGTTGCTCTTTCGCGGCTTTAGCCGCTTCTTTAGCCTTGCCTCGGGTAGAAGCTTCTTCTGGGGTAATAGCTCCAACTGCTTCTTCCAACCAATCGGTTACCCCGTCTAGAGCTCCACCCAATGTCTCCATAGCGTAGTCGGTTACTTTGCTTACATATTCCCCGACTACTTCACTCGCCGCGTCAATAACTGTTGAGGTCGCTCCCGCCAAAGCAGCATCTTTCATCTTATCGCCTAGGTTATCAAAATCACCAGTTGCGATAGCATTGGTTAAAACGCTACCCGCAGAGTTAATCGCATTACTTACTGTATCCGCAACCAGGTTGCCAGCGTAGTCCCCAAAAATTCCACCGACTGCACCACCTAAGTTTCCGCCGATTGCTGAAGATAATCCGCCGATAGCGCCACCAGCGATGCCAGCTACTTTGCCGAGAACACCATTCGCGATATTACCTAAAGCACCTAACGGGTTAGATCCTAAACCGCCAAACGATCCGTTGAAGATATTTCCTAGGCTCCCACCTTTACCGCCTAATCCACCGCCACCAGCACTAGACCCACCAATTCTCGGGATGCTTGCAGTAGCTACACTAGGGCTATTTCGAAGTTTACCGCCGGCTAGGCGTAGATTTTCATCATACATTTTATAAACTTCAGCGGTTGGTGCTTTTGCCTCCTCGAAAGTAATCTCAATATCAAATTTCTTAGGAGTGCCGGAAAGGTGAACTTCCCCATTCTCCATAAAAGTGATGTTGATATTTTTAATTACTAAATTATTATACAATAATTGAGATTGTACTAATGGGTTACTAAATTGAATCTGCCAATAGTGTGGAGATAATAATTCTACCTCACTCACCGCTTCTGGTAAACTAAACTCTTTTAGGCGCGCCGCTAACGCTAAACCATTCATAGCATCTTCGTGATTCTCTGGGATCACCGACCATCTCAAGGTGAAATTTCTTGGGTTCACCCCTTGGAAGTTTTGCCAATAACCAGGGTCATTGATGATTTGTCGTCGCCCATTGATCGCTGCCGCTTCACGGGCGTAATCCATTAGTGGGCCTTGTAACTGCATCATTTTCTTAGAGGGTCTAGTAACAACACCACCAGCCACAGAACCTAAGGCGGCTTGATGCATACTATTATCTCCTAGCACTGCACCAGCAATTACGTTGGAACCTAAAACAGTAGCGTCCACCAAATCACCTACAAAGCGGCCGCCCGCTTTAACTGCCGCTTCACCACCGGGAATGGCAGAAGCCATCGCATCAATCGCTTTACCGGTCATATCTTTTGCACTATCGATGTAGCCTTGGATACTCTCATTGAAAGTACCGCCAGATTTAACGTAAGTCGCCCAACTAGAGCCTGCTTGATACGCCGCTCCGACGATTTGCTGGTTAAAGCCAGAAGGAGAGGAGTTCCAGTCAATCGCTGTAGTTTCACCAATACCTAACGGCATCGGGAGGATTGCGGTGAACGCGAGCTTCGTTCCTGGAATTTTTCTAAATCTTCGGTTGTTAGCCCGAGCGTTGGCTAAGTACGCAGAGGCATCACCATTGAAAGTTTTTGCGCGCTCTTTGGCTTTGGTGTGTTTTTGTTTTTCTTCCAATGTACTGTCAACAGTTCCAGCAATATCCTTTAAGCTGTAATCACTGGCAAACGCCATCAACATCACGTAACCGGAACGGTAAGTTCTATTGTTTTGATGCGGAAAAACTAAAATATCCTTAACAGGATCAACCGCAATAGTGATATCCTCACTAGATTCCTGGTTTTGGGTGGTGATTTTCTGGATATTAATCGCAGCTGCGGCAGCCGCGGCAGCTGCACCACCCACCCCCGGAGCTGGAGTTCCCCCAGTTGCTGGTGCTGGTGTAGGTGCTGGTGTAGGTGCTAAACCCATCTAATTCTCCTTGATATCATTGGTTGTTTATCTTGCGCTATCTCGCACGTCTAAATTGAGTGTTATTTGGGTGACCAAAACCAGTAAACCCTTCCACACCTAAAGTAAATGTTGTTCGTTTAGTATAAAGATCTTTCCCTGGGCCATCCTCTGAATTTTCTTCAAAGTATTCCAATCGACCTTCTTTGTCTAATGTATAGTTATATGTAATGTCGATGTCAATGGCGTTTGCCTGACCATCTTCGTTAGCCTTAATGTCGATATTCTCAACTTCCACTGCTGGTGGTAGATTGACATCCAACTGGTTTGCGATGTGATTTCTGATAGCTACAATGGTTACCCAATCCAACTGCTCAAAGATAAACGAAGTTAAGTTCACCCCGAAATCCGGAGCGTGTCTCAACGATCCTAATTGCGTACACAGCACATTTTTGATCATATTATGAACAATGCTAGGTCCAGAAATGGAATCTTGATCATTAATAAAATCTTTGTTGAATTGATAAGTTTTTCGTCTCGCATCATATTCTTCGAAAATCGAGCGATCGCTCAAAATTCGAATATCTCTGACTGTTAAACAACTTTGCGGGGTCTGAGGTTGATAACCTTGATACTCTGAGTTATTCGCGTCTACGCGGGAATTTAATGTGTTAAATCTACTATTAATATTATCTAAAACATTTCCACTGCTAAAATGCATTTATTTGCTCCTTGTTATCCTTGGTAATCGCCTTGGGCTTGGTTACCGTTAAGTCTAATCGCTCTATTAGGATCTTGGTTACCCACATTCATATTAACTTCGGTTACCGATTGGGAAACTCCGGATATCACCCCAGACATGCCATTGACTACAGTTTTATCCATCATAGATGAAATTTTCACAGATTCCGCGACCGCGGCTTCTTTGACTAACTTCAATTCTTCCGATTTTCGGTTGACTATAGTAGTGCTAGAGTTCACTGAAGGTCCGATTGGATCTCCTAATGCCCTAATAGCTTCAGCAACCGTCATTTCTCCTTTCAAAATCTTATCATTGTAGTAAGCAAAGCTCTTATGATTGTGATATTCATTATAGAATTTATCATATACAGGACCTAACGGATTACCTTTATTGTCTACTGATTGAACTTCCCCTACAGTCACTCCGCTTGTATCTGGTTTCATCAACGAGTTGTTCGTCATTGACATCAATGGAGAATTTAAAACTCCACCAGCAATCGAACTCGCCCCGGTTGCCGCGGTTCCAGAATAACTAGAAGCATTCGAGGTATTATTAGCGTTAGCGTCTGTAGAAATTCCTTCTTCAATCAACGATTCGATATATTGGCCAGCACTTTTACCACCAGTATTGCCTAATGCCATGCTGATTAAACCACCAGAAGCTTCATCTAATAAGTTAACTCCGAAAGAAGTCAAGCTATCGGATTTTTTAGCAGCGCTGTAAGCGTCATAAGCTAAAAGACCCCAACCGATAATTGGAAATGCTTTACTTGCCACTTTACCTAATGCTTTACCTACTGCTTTCGCAATACCTTTAGATCCAGTTTTCTCTAAGGATGGAATGATTTTCTTCTTAACGCTTTCGATCGCTTCCTTGCCCTTCTCTAACCAACCTTTCTCGTTGCCTTTGGTCTTCGCCGCCTTTTGAACTTGTGTTTTGGTATTGTTTGAAGCGGCTTTACCGGTCTTGGACTTCGCATCTGCTTTAGCTTTAGGGTCTACCGCTTTGGATTTGGGTTTAACGGTTGATTTGACTTTGTCCTTGATTTTACGCCAAGCATCACCTAACATATTACCTAGTTTGCCGAGACCTTTCAGGGCAAATTTAGCAATCTTAGCCCCAACTTTAAAAATCATACCGCCGATAAATTTGAAAGCTTTTAAAGCCATCTTACCCATCGCGAGACCGACTTTACCCACTTTCTTAATTAGCCATTTTGCGATTTTAAGTGGTACTTTACCAATCCAACCAATAACTTTGAGAATTTTTCCGAAAACTTTGGAAGCGATACCCATCAGGGCACCAGAAATTAGAGAAGTAATTCCACCCAAAATCATAGGGAGTAAGTTCTTAAGATTCATGAACTTACCCATTAAATCGCCTATCAAATCAAATCCAGATTTTGCTTTATCCTTTGCGGTAGAGATCGCATTTTTAGTGGCTTGCAAACCTCCAACGACTTTCGATTTTGCGGTTCCAATTACCCCACGCTTTTTGATGCTAGTATCCTGCTCATCTACAAAATCTTCTTGCATACGCTTGATGGATTTAGCGATACGCTCTAAGGTATCAGTTCTTTTGGAGTAAAGTTTGATGAACTGCTTTGACAGGATTTTATCTTGGTGGGAACCTTTCGAACTGCCGGATTTTAGTTCATCGACTACTTTCGCTGCGTCCTTTTCCTCGTACTTTTCTAGGTATGCTTGAAGATCCGTAAGAGTTTTGTTGATCTCTTTCGGGGAGCTTTTCGAAGTGATTTTGCCTTTGAAAATGTCTAATTTCTGAGCCATTGGAGTTTTTGTGAGTTTCGTTGGGTTCGTTAATTTACATTAATATTTAATAAAACAAAACCCCCAAATTTACACTTTCGTGTAGACGTGGGAGTTTTTTGTAATTATTGAAGTAAGCTTAAATTGCTTAAGCGATAAAGTTGCCCGTACGGGTATTATATTGCAACGGTTTATCTAAGTCAGCATCACCGATTACCCAATCCGTGTACGCGAACGTTACGGTTGTACGAGTAATGGTATCTTGCTGATCATCTCCTAGCGATACTTCCGCGATATCTTGAGGAAAGACGCCGTGGAACGTATAGCGCACGGTTTCGTTCATGGCTGAATCTAATTGGCTTACAGCCATGTTTGTCATGACTTCGATAGGCATCCCAGAGTGCATGTTGTCTTGAAAATGATCGATCGCCCGAGCCCACTCTAGTATTGCTCTTCGCAAATTATGTTCTTCTGTATTGTAAAACTCTACGGTCCACGTATTAGGGAAAGCAGTGTCACCGGGTAGAACTAACTTACGCCCTTGGTTAAAAGTTTCAATCATCCCGATAGATTTGCTAGGGAAGCTGGAAGCAATCGCTAAAGTATCGAAAGTCTGGATATCCGCAGTTTTAGGAACCGCGTTAGGGATATTAAAATGCAGTCTGTACTTATTAGCACGAGCCCCAGGGCCTAGTGCTTGCTTTAATTCTAAAATTTTGCCCATTGTTAAGAATCCTTAATGTTTATTGTTTATTTATAATCACACCGGAATCATAATAAAAATATCCTGGTTCCACTTCAATCACACTCACGTGTAAATCTTCACGCTTTAGATTATTCAAGAATTCCGCTTCTAGCGGAGAATTGATAGCTTCTAAAATTTTAGATTCTACCAAATCTAAATTTTCATCGATTTCCTTACTTGTAAAGCTCACTAAATGAACTCCATTTTCGGCGCATCTCAATCTCTTATATTAACTTCGAATTATTTCAAAATGCCCATGATCAGTTCTCCGTCCACAACATAGAAGATAAATTGATCTAACACTAATGGGTGCTCTGTAGTATCAGTCATATTTTCTTTCGAAATTTCAGTAAACGACACTCCATCACTTATGATGATTCGAGGTACCCAATGTAAACATAATGCGTAGAACACCCGTAAAATCTCAGACTCCGTACTGATTAGTTTCATCTGTTGAATTTCAGATAACGAATCGATGGTAATTACATCGTTTCGCTCCGCTAATTCTCGCACTTCATCCAAGAGATTCGACTTAAATCGATAAAGCGTATGAGTAGTTATTGGTAGATCGACTAGTTCGTTAAGTTTTTCAACTAGCAACATTTGTACATCGTATGCGTTCATAAGTAGCCTTCAAAAAATCTACGCTTTAGCGTTATTGTAAAGAGCTTTACGCAATTCCGTTAATTCATCTACTTTACGTTCTGCTTGTTTTAGCAAATCTAATACTTTATTTTCCATATAATATACCTTTGACTTATTTTAGTATCTATTCGAAACCTACGCTTACGCGTTGACTTCGACCTTTTCAACCTCCTGAAATTCTTTACTCTTCGCTTTAGCGAATTCTCTGAGATCTCCGCTCATGTGATACTCCGGTTGATTGAATTGATATCTTGGATCATCCTGCATATAAGGAGCTACTTTCATCAAAAGCTCTAACGTTTTGTCTCTCGTTTCCCGCATTTTAAATTACCTCAATTTTCGGGAGACCTTCCGGGATATTAATTCTTTCAATAAACAAAGCATTCGATTTAGCGAAATCTTGTAGGTATTGTTCTTCGATATCAAATCTCAAATCAGTAAACACTATAAGTTTAGTCACTCCCAAAGCTTTGCGAGCTCGCACGAACGCTTGCTCTGCGTAATAACCTTGACCAAATTTTGCTTTATTGGATTCCGCTACATGAATTAGCGCTTCGCGCACGGTTTTACCTTCTAATTGATATCCGTCTACGATGCAACTTGGAAATTTGTAATTAGTTCGCTTAAGCGAATCGATTGCATGACCTGGAAGACCAGCTCTAGCAAAAGCCTCGCGAAGAGGATCCGCGAAGCGGATGATGGCGATTTCCGGATTTTTAATTTTCATTAACTGAGCCCAGGTATCTTTGCCCATCCCGTGGTCTCCGGAGAGCACAATAATCTTACGTTCATCCAAACTTAATTGATTTAAGCGAACTTTGAGCTCCCAAGATTCTTGGATAATGGTTTCCGGGTCGTTCATCTTTTCTGCTGGTAAGTAAATTTTGTTCATACCGATCTCCCAATTCTCCGTTAAACACCAAAGCGATTGTACATATGTTCGCGACAGTTTATCCAGCTTCTAGTAGCCCGAAACATTTCAAGCCAAGCAGGCCAGCAATAAATTGCAATCGCTGCTAAAGTGAAAGCTCGCGAATCGATCGCCGAAGTCCAAGATCCGATTTGCACTTTAAGGTCAAAATCGAAAATAGTAAAGAGGATCGAAACAATTAAAGTATTCAACGCTACGCGCAATGCGACCTTTCCAGTACTTACTTTAAGTATCCAATCTTTATGTTTTGAAACTACTACAACGTATTTCGGATCATTCATAATCCCGTTTCGGCTGTAAAGTTGATAAGCTCGAACAGCATGCAAAAGCCCATATACAGCCAAAGTAATAACAAAACACCAGAAGATCCACGCGGTGTTGTTCGTAGGTCGAATATCTGTAAATGATCGGATAATTAGGCTGGCTACCGAACCGCATAAGATCGAACCAACCGCGATGACAAACGGAACAAAAGTAAACTCTAAAACTTTCGCCATTTTTGGTTTGTAAGGTTCGATTTCATTTTTAATGTCATCGTAGACGTCTTTGAAAAATTCCATTGTAATACTCCTGTTTTCTAATGATACTAATGATTATCTCTCATGTTAAGTATTATAATAGAAGCAAAATAAGAAATCAACCGGTATTTTTAATCAAAAAAAAATTTTTTTTTTGAGATGTTAGAGTTTCGGTTACCGAAATACGAAAGGTTCGAAATAAAAATCTCCAAAACTTACACGTTAGTGTAGACATTGGAGATTTTTAAAGATCCGGATATGTTTAAGGCGCTACGAACTTGAGCTTGTATCACCATTGTAACCGAAATCACCCGGGATTTGTTTATAAGATTTTTGTAATATGGTACCTATATCTGGTCGCTTATCTTCTAGCTTATCATAATCGAAATCTTTGAGTTTTCGGTCGTAAGCTGGTTCCTTGTTAACACCTTCGTTAATTTCGCGCCAGCGGTTCCACATGTTGTCCCAGCGCGCTAGCTCATATGGGCGCCAGTAAATTTCGCCTTTGCGCTCCGCAGTCTGATCTAGTGTGACGTTATCAGAGCTTAGGAAACTATTAAACTCACGGTACCGTTCTTCGTCCCACCAGTACTCACCATCGTAACGCGTATAATCTTTACCACGCTCTGCTTGTTGACCCATGATTTCCCAACGGTTAGTGGTATGAAACAATTGATTTTGAACTTGACCAGATTTCAAACCTTTTGAATAAAGCTTGTAATGTGAACAGGCAAACGTTACGGTAAACTCCGCTATTTGACCAACCGAATCGTATGAGTAACTAGGAGCATCTACTCTAGTAGGGAACACATTGTGAATTTCATAAACCGCAGTCGGTTTCATCCCATCGAAGTCCCATTGCTCAATATACGCGGTAGTATTATACCAGGTCATATATTGAGGCATATCATTTCCGATATTAGACACCTCACGCTGTTTCATTTCTTCCTTGCGAGGATTGTAGTAAAAGTGTCTTTGTTCTATCATAGCGATCCAAGACTCGAAGAAGCGCTTCAAAATATGGGTTTCACTCAAATAGAAAGTTACCGTAAAGCTTTGGGAGAATTTGGATTGCCCACGAATCGGAATCGTTAAACCTTTATGCTTGAATTCGATCGGGGTGTGCTCAATAGTCGGTAGTGTCAACGCTTTAACCGAGTACACTAAATGATTCATTAGCTCCGCATTGCCAGAAATCGGCGGTAAAACAAACGTAAATTTCGTCGTACGTGCAGCATCCCCAAGAATCTCATGGAATTTGTTCTGAATAATACTAGACATTTATTAACTTTTAAGTTGATTACAATTAATATATTTAATAAAAAACCTCAAGATTTTAAATTTCTTGAGGTTTTTGGAGGTTCTTTTGGGTGTTTAGTTTATCTCATCGATAATTTTTCTCAATTCAGCTAATTCTTCGGGGTCTTTGGCACGAGTGTTTACTCTAACGCCCATACCAGTACCTTTGCGGTTACGATCAATCATTTTTTGATATTGGCGTTCGCGATAACCTTTAGAAGCTTCTTGGTAGAATGGAGTTCCCATTGCGTGACCAACTTTATACGGATCGTTAGTTTTTCGCGCTTCGCGACGAGCCGCTTTTAATTCTGCCTTTGCTGGATCTGCGTAAACGATCATGCCGATGTAACCATTTGAGAAATCTAAACGGTTTGCCGCTTCTTTCAATCTGAGAGCTTTGTAACGGGCACTAACTCCGCGGTTTGCGTCAAAAGTCGCACTAACATATTCGTCATCACCATCGCGTTTTAAGAAGAAATAAGCCACAATAGTATTCAATCCAACTTTACCTTCCGTGTCGCGATCGATATGGAAGTAGTTAGCTTTACCGTTAGTATTCACGTAGATGAAGCTTGGGCGACCTTTGGCATTGGAAGCTTTGATGTCTTTGAAAAACTCTTCCATACTATTACCTTTGATCGGAGATACCGCAGAGTTTGGAGAAACATCGGAACCTTGCATCATTCGAAGTTCGGCCTTGATCACCGAAATGTATTCTGGGTCGCTGGAAACTAATTTAAGGTTACCCAAACTTTCGTTCATCGCGTTAGCGTAATTTTCATAATTCAAATCTGTCATTTTTAATGCTCGTAATTCTGGTTATCTTCAATGGGTGTATTATATTAACAAATACACCCATTGGCAATCCCCTAACCAATTATTTCTTCTCTAATCTAATACCATTAAGACCAAGAACGATTTGATAACCAACATCATTTTCGTCATACAACCAGAATAACTGAAGACCGTCTGCAACTGGTTTTGGACTGAATGCGCTACCACTAATGCGCTTGAAGAATTGATCCCCAATTTTAGCCACGTTTTCACCTTTCCAGCTTTTAGCAGCTTCGTTGATTTTTAAGATGTCATCCCATGACATTTTATCCACGGATGGGAATGTGTTGGCTTTAGCAGCGCGGTTAACTACTGCTTGGCGTTTGGCACTAGCATAGAAATCGCTTTCACCGTTTTCGTTTTTCCAAGAACCTTCTCGTGGAGCATACTTATCTGTTGCTCGTTGGTTTGCAAAGCGCTCATTGCGCAATTTAACTAGTTCGCCGTCTTTAATTACGATGAAACCTTTATATCCCTCCGCTTCTACTTGAAGGCGATTTTTAAGATCTTTAATTTTTTGAGCGCGGAAAGAACTTCTCCAGCCACTACCATCGTAGATTTCTAACCGATCGTCACCAGTAACCGGGTTTTTACCTAAAGTTAGGGTTTTAACGTCAGTGTTCATACCTACCGGTTTATCGCTGAAACCTGGTTCGTTATTCACTACTACATGTGTACCAGACGCAGTGCCGATGTAGAACATACCAAATTCACCACTTTTCTTGCTTGCGGCACGGATATCCGCGACCAGTTCTTCAAAAGCGTGACCTTCGATAGCTACAACTTTTGAGTTCGGCGAAATAGAAAGAACTGCTTTCTGTTTAAGCGCAGCTTTAATAATTTTGAGATACTCAGGGGAAGCGCCCGCTACACGTAAGTTACCTAAACTTTCGCTCAGTTCGTTAAGATCAGCGGCGAACTCGTTTAATGATTCGTTCATTAATTCGTTATCGAATTGTTCGAATGTAATATGCATTTTATTTTTCCTTATAAGGTTTGTTTGATCAATCGTTTATAATTAATAAAATATTTATAATTCCGGATCCTCGAATAATTCACGTAACGTGCGATTCCGATCTTCCATATCAACCACAGTGTCCCCCGAGACGCATTGACGACCCAAAAGCCCCACCACTTCTTCCTTTTCATCATCCAACATTTTGTGGATGAATCTGGTTTGATAATCTCGCATATCCGGGAAGTCGATGCCTTTCGGGGTTTTGATTTGGATATAATTTTCCCGAAAATACTCAAAATCATTAGCGCATCTCTCAAATTCACTTACGTGAATATCCGAGAGTTTTAATGTAGTCGCTTGTTTCTTGAGGCCTTTATTACCATCAAAACTTATCGGAGAACCAAACGCATCCAAGTAGAACATGCGCTCGTTCTTCTCCAAATCTAGGATCTCTAGCGCTACGCGCTTACCATCCTTACCTTGAGCTCTTAAAGTATCCAAAAGCTCTTGGGTAATAAGGTGCTGATTGTTTTTGAAGTACTCGATTTCTTCCGGTGTTAAAATGTGTGGCATTGTTTATGTTATAATAAATTTACTTAATTTCAATATTTAAAAATATTTTTGAATCTTCTAAGTTTCGGTTACCGAAACACTTCAACCCTAAAATAAAAACCCCAAGAAATCACTTCCGTGAAATTTTGGGGATTTTAATTTATCCGCGCTATCTATGATGTAAAATCTCTTGAAGTTTGATAGCTCGTTGCTCTTTTTGGAACATCGCTTTCTTCACTACTTTACGTTCTTTGTAGATGTTCTTAACTAATTCCGGAAGAAATCCAGGTTTATCTTTTCTAAAGAATACTCCGTTCGGAGCCATTGTTAAATTAGTTTCTTTTAATAATCTAACTAACTTAGATTTCAATTCCGGATTTTTAATTAAGTTCAACAAGTTTTGCTCGTTTTGTTCTTTGTCCTTGTCCCCCACGTGAAGATGTTCAAACACTAAACGTTTTAACTCCCCTTCGGATCCTTCATTGCCTAATTCCCAGGCGAATAAGAAGTTATTCGGGGACATTCCGGATCCCGCAATCGCGAGAATTGGGTACATCGAGTTAACGTCAGCAGATAACACCCATTCGTGCTTCCCAGTAACCGGATCTCTTACAAAGCCGCCGAGAATTGATTTCTCTAAATCAGCTCCACGCGCAAGAATGGCGTCCGGATTGATAATCCATCCAGCATCAAACAGAATATTTCGAATGTAGTTAGCCCAGATTTTAGTAGTACCGAGAATACTGTTATATTGCGAATTCATTCGATTGGAAACATCGCCCATCAACGCAGATAAACCACATTTCTTATCAATTTCTTGCAACAACACCACATCGATGACACCGTAGTAAACAAATTGCCCATACCCAGCTTTCTTAATTTCGCTTTCTGGTTTACCGGCTTCCGTCATCAAATAACATAATGTTTTTATTTGATCTTCCGTTGGGTTTTCTGGTTTGGTATAATTACCAAGATAGAAATCGTCGAAAGTTTTGAATTCACTGTGATCGATTTTGCGAGCTTTCACTTCCACCTCGGCAATAGCATTCAATGAATATGAGGTTCTCGGGGCCAGTACAATCTTTTGATATAACCGCTTAATATCAATGTGGGCGCATCCCCCAACCGTAAGATCAAACGCATATCGGTCCGCGAAGAGTTGGGCTCTTCCTTGAACATATCCTTTTTGTTCCCCGGTATTCTCTCCGAATTTTCTCCAGAATGGAGAGAACTTCGAAACATCTAAACCAATTCGCTTACATCGATTAAACAAATACGGAAAGTCGAAGCCCTCGCCGTTCCACGCGAAAACTACGGCGGGTTGAAGCTCTTCTACGAATTCGAAATATTTGTTAAACATTTCAATTTCATTATTACATTTATGATATTGGATTTCTTTACCTAAATGATCCGGTTGTTTCTTGTACCAGTCTTCGTAATAGAATTCCTTATCGCCTATTAGATGAACAATTTGAGTTTTGTTATCCAAAAACTGAATCAAACTTACCGGTTCTAAAGCTTTATCCGGACTCGGGAAACCTTTCATTACGGTACCTACTCGGGTCTCAATATCCAGGTAGAATATTCTTGGATTCTGGTTACTTTGATTTCGGAATTGTTCGCGAATTGCGAGATCTACCGGACTTACCTGCGCAGTACAACCGTAACCTTTCGCATCATTCGAAGACCCAAATTCTCTACGATATTTTCTATTGTCGTAGATTCCGCTAAAGCTCCCGGTTTCATCCGGAACATAATATTCCCATTTTTGCGGGACATCATCCGTTAGGAAGGATTTACCGATATCGGTATCATAATATCTTGCCCAGTACTTAAAGTTCGCAAAGAACCCACCTTCATATAATTTCGCCATACACTTACCCCTTACAAATCCCTACAAATAACTTTTAAAGTTTCCAATTCTTCCGGACAATGATTTTTCATCCACTCCAAATATTCAACCGACTCCTTCGGAGAAATTTTGAAGAATTTGGACATCATTTCTTGATACTCCACATCATTAGAATCTTTCTTGGTACCGGATGGAAACCGAATGAATTTAATTTGACCTTTAAGAGCTTTTGAAATCCCTCTTAAGATGGTTAGATTGGATTGTTTACCAACATTTGCCGGGAGACAATTTAGGGTGTTGGCCAATTCGATAAGACGATTATCCCCAGATAACCATCTTCGAAGAAGAAAGTCGCTGACTTTATCAGCATCTTGCGGTGTAATTTCCTTCTGTTCTAGGACTTTCTTGAAAACCGTGAACATTATAATCTCCTAAACCCAAAACATTTATTAAAATAATACAAATTAAAACAAATACAAAAACCTTCAAAGCCGAAACAACTATGAATTTTAATATTTTAAACGGTAACAATAATAAACTCAACATAATTTGAACCGTTAATACCCCCAACCTTCAGAGGTCGTGGATTTCTTTTGATGCTTAAGCTTTCGAGTATGCGCTTTAGCGTTCTTTTCAACTCTGTTGCGGAACATGGAAGTGGTAACAATAGCCTTGAGTTTATTGTCTTTAACTTTGATGTTGAAATCGTGCATAGTTCTCGTCCTTCTGATTACTCTTAGTACTTAAATCCTAAAACATCCAATTTAACGTTTGCGACTCCTGTAGATTTTGAGTCAATTTTAGCGAACGCTGCCGGAGTTAAATCAATGATCTTCCCTGGCTTAAATGGACCGCGATCGGTAATCTCCACGATAACCGATTTACCATTCTTTAAGTTAGTTACCCGAACTTGGCTACCGAATGGTAATGTTTTGTGTGCAGCAGTGAGTTTGTGTTGCGAAAATAAACTTCCATCTGCTGTTTTGGTTCCTTTACGATAGCAACAATACCACGTTGCTTTCCCTTGTTCTTTGTGTTTGATCGCTTGTTTCTTATCCTTTAAATGATACCGAACTTTGCGAATCACGTAAGACTTCGAATTATCCCAATTCGCGCCCTTATAAACTTTCGCTTTAATGGGTGCGGATAATGGTTGCTGGGTTGATCGGGAGTAGTTCGAAGCATACGCTGATGTTGAAGTTACTAAAGTTGTCGCAATAATCAGTAAAACTGATGTTACGAAAGTCTTAGCAAATTTAACAGTCGAGTTTTTGATACTCTTAAGATTAGTTAATTTCATTATGATGCAATCTCCTTACATTTTAACTAATTTGAAGCACTTTTAAAGAACTCGAACTTCTGCACGTTTTCAAATTTTTAACGATGGATGTATTATATTATAACTTAACTCAATAATCAACCCTAAGTTTTAAGATCATCAATACAATCCGCTTTCAACGCTTTCGCGTCAAATTTGGCTTTGTATTCCCCTGGAGGCAGTACAATCACATCTGCATCGCTAGTATCCGGTTGCTTACATTTTGTCGGAGTCTCAGGAAACTTATCGCGATCCCCGTATTGCGGGATAGTGATATCGTTACGATAGCGAATATTATACCCCGTATTAAGGAAATATTTTTCCGTCGACGGATTGATTTCATCTAGGTGACCATCTTCCAATCCAAAATTGGGATCCCGGATATCTTCCGTAGTGGAAGTTTTCGGGTCGCCAATCTGCAAAGTATAGGGATTTGTTTGAATTTTATGAACCATTAAGAGCCTCAATTTGCTCGAATCTCTTCAGTACGCTCGTCCAGCGTAAAGTTAGATTTCTTGTATATTTGTTTTCGATGATTATATTGTCTCGCGAACATCCCGGATCCTCCGATAACATCGACAATATCATACACGTTGAAAGTTTGTTTACCTTCGTTTAGTCGGATCCCACGACCTAAACTCTGCGCCACTACCACTCCAGATTTTACAGGGCTGGCGAAAATCGCGTATCTCAAAGATTTGATGTTTACCCCAGTACTTAACAAGGCATAATTAGCTACCAAAATGGCTTCCGGGTCTTCATCCATTAAATGACGGATAGCTTCGCGATCTTTTGTACTGGATTGCCCCGACATAAAGTAAACCCCGTAAGCCTTCATCGTTTCGAGATCTGGTGCATCTTCTTGTACAGAGAGGCCTTTGCGAACGGCAATTTCCTTGAAAATTTCAAAACCGTGCTCGATTAAGGTGAACAAAACTAGTGTGGAACCTTCTTTTCGCTGACTTGCTTGTAAAGCAATATTTGCGATGATTTGGTTTCTTCCTTCTGCATTTAGCATGACTTTGAGCTTATCCAAATACTCACCGTAATGACTAAATTCTTGTGCAGTTTCCGCGGCATGCTTAAGTTTTACTCCAGTAATATGAATTGGGGTTCCTCGCCCTTCTTCAATTAACTGACTGGAAGATATGATATTTTCCGGTACCCCGAATAAACCAATTAACGTCAATTTTTGAGATTTTGAATCTGGTAAAGTTCCAGTAAAACCTAATTTGTATTTCGCAAAACCAGAATCTTGCACTAACTGCGAAGTGCAGCTAGAGCTGAATTTGTGCACTTCATCACAGATAATGAAATCAATAGATTTGAAGAAATCTGGTTCTAATTTACTCAAACTTTGCCAGGTAGTAATCACCAAATCGCCAGGTTTCAACGATTCGTTGGAATCTTTGAGTTGTTTAAGCTTCTTAGAACCTCCACCGAAGGTGATGATACTTTGATGTAATTCATTTAAATTGTAACTCTTGATATCACTCGCGAACTGAGTTAACAAATTGATATTAGGAACTACCAAAACGCCTTTGAGACCTTCTCTTCGGAAATACTCTAAGCATAACGAAATGGTTAAAGATTTACCAGAACCAGTACACATCAAACTCAGCTTACGTTTTTTGTTCAACGCTTTTCTACAAGCTTCAATCTGATAAGCGTATGGTGCAAACGGTAAGATATCAGATTCCAAAATTTCTTCCAAATACTCGTCAATCTTCGGATCATCTTCAATCTCTTGGTCTTCCAGTTGTAAAATTTCTCGAACTGGCGGAATTTCCAATAAACCGGAATCCAACACTAAAGTGTAATCTCCGAATTCTTGGTAGAACACATCATACTTACTCTTGCGCCCGATTTTGACCATATAATCATATTGCCAGCCTGCCCGTTCAACCTGTAAGGTTTGTTTTAGCGTTTTGAGCGCGTTTTGAGATGCTTCCATCTCGTTGAAGTTTAGTTGAACAAAACTCGAGTTTAGTGGTTTTATTTGTACTAAACCTCGTTTACCAATGTTGCTCATATGCTCCTCTCAATAAAATATACGAAAAGATTACGACCAACAACGTAGTTGTAATCTTCCAAGATCTTGGAATTGTGTTATCCGGATTCTTCCACAGAAAGCCTAGGGCTATCATAAGCTCTACTACAAATCCTATAAGAATCCAACTCGCTACAGTAAATCTTTCCATTAAAATTATGTTTGGTGAATTGATATATTATATTAATAAACACCAAAACATTTAAACGCCAACATTACAAAGACGCCAGTTAAGAAAATCCACATCACCGCTAAAGCGGAATTTCCTGCGTATTGCAATCCGCCTAATGCGATCGTGACCACACACGCCACACAAAACAGCGCAAATAATAAAAGGAACATACCTAACCAATCAAAAACGCTCATACCTAAAAACATATCTCACTCCTTCGTTTACTTAATGACAATTATAGACACCCAGATAACCGTTCAACATTGCTCCACCGATAATAAAGAGAATAAAACCAGCAAAAGCGATATACATTATCAAGCTGGTTCCACCTTTACCGCCGACCACTACATCGTTGTACTTATCCGATTTATCGGAAAATGCAAACTTAACGGTAAGAACACCTGCTAAAATTAGTAAAATTGCTACATAAATCATAAGTTACTCCCTATTTGAACTTACTTAAATCCCAGACACGACTGCTATAATGCCGCACGCGATAATCGCGGCGATGATTACTATCATAGTAATTGTCATCAAATCCTCCCATAGGTTCCGTAGCCGCTTCCAACGCGGAACAATAAAAATAAACAAAACATAAAACTAAAATAATGAAGATACTCATAACTCAGGTTCCCAAGAGACAGTAAATTCATCATCTTGCATGCTAAATCTCACCGTATAACCCAACCATTCTAAATCGGAAGTTACCGGATCTAAATCTAAGTCTTTAACTTTAATTTCGAAGACCCCCAAATCCCCGTAAATGGCTTGTTTAACTCGTTCTAAAACTTCGCGGATAAGTCGACCTTTTGTAATTTCCACTGCACGGCTTGCTGTAAGGGTCGCAAGGTCTTCTAGTTCTTCGTCTTTCTCACATCCCTTACAACTTGCGTGATTAGTCGGGGCTACAAAATCGCGAGAAACTAACGGTTCTAAGCGTTCTAGTGTAATTAGTTTGCTTATGTCAATCACGCCTTCCAAACTCGGTACATATACTCGCACATTTTCAGGGCTCGCGTACAACCACTGTTTATAAGATTCATCGAATCTATCTGAAGTTAATACCCCAGATACTAACTCAGTAGTTGAGTGCCCCGAAATCATTTTAACGCGAATTGGAGTAAGTCTAGTTGACATATCAATTTCAATTACTTCAAACGTAACATCCAAATCTTTACATTTTAAAACATCGCCAATTACAACATCATTCAAATCTTCAAATTTCATACCAGCTCCTTATGATCCTCACCAATGATACTCGGAAAAATTGAAAATAATATCAATCAACATTATAAGGACTCCAATGGCCCAAGTAATCACAGTAACACCAAATAACTTCTCACATACGGTTGCTAGTCTGTCATTATCCGTAATCAATGTCAAACCAAATAAAATAGCAATAACAACCATTAATACTACGCCTAAGGCGTAAAATCCAATACTAATATTCAATAAATTCATAATTTACCTCCCATCGCTCCTCATAACCCTTATCAAATTTTTGGTAACCAAGAAACTTTAAACGCATCAATCTGCATACTAAAAGTTACAGAATAACCTAGTTTAGTAAGATCTGCTACTACCGGATCTAAATCGAGATCTTCGATCGTAATTTCCCAAACTCCAATTGTTGAGATTTCACGTTGAATGCGTTCCATAACCTCATTAATTAGGATATTCTTTGAAATTTCTACTGCTTTGCAAGCTGTTAGAACTTCGGTAGGTGCTGAACTTACTTCACCCATCAAATCTAAATCTTCCACAGTAACCAACTTATCTTCGTTTAATTCAAGTACTTCTGCATTAGCTACATCTCTTGCTATTTCCATACTAGCAAAAATCCATTGAGAGCCAAAACTATCAAAGTCGTCGATTTTAAGAGCGCCAGATACTAAACCTTTCGGCCCGTTGACTAACTTAACATGCAATGGGGCTGATGTATTACTGGGATTGATTTCCACTACCTCGAAGATAGCTCCTAGTCTTCTATGAAAAAGCTGGTCTCCTGCCTTAATATACTCTAAATCTTTTACGTTCATAATAACTCCTACTAAATTACATATCATCTAAATCGCGGAAACCCAAGAAAGTCGGAAATCTCGGAGCTTCTTTAACCCCTACACTAAAGTGTTTGTATTTTACAATTTTACCTTCTAATGATTCTTTCATACTCCATAATTCTGCACGCGTCGCGTCATCATAACCAGAACCAATGCTAAATTCAATACCAGTTTCGAGATCGCGAACTTTTAAAGCTCCTAGAGTGTCGGCTGGAACAAAATCTGCTTTCTTGCTGGAAGTTTTTGAGTAGCCCAATTCTGAAATTTCCCGTTCACCGACGTTTGTCATCTTTTCTTCCCAACCGATGACTACCGCTTCAGAATCCTGGAAACGTTTCACTTTAGTGAGTAATCGCTGTTTTAAGGTGGAGCGGCCTTGTTTGTATTTTCCATCCAAACTTTTAACCATTACCCCTTCATAACCTTCGTTTAAACATTCAGTTTCGAATGCATATAATTGGGCTAAATTTTGAACGATTACTTGAGGAACGATTTGAATATTGTTTGGTAATTGATCTTTCAAATTGAGTAAATGATCATGTCTTAGAACCGCTTCATCATCTAAAACATCCGGAATCACGTCGAAGACGTAAAATGTGATTTCTAAATCTTTAACCTCTTCGCGTAGTTCTTCACCCATCAACGCGGTGGAATGATTAAAGCAATTCGGATCTGTTGGGGAGCCTAAAATCAATTCTCCATCCAATCCGTTAAATTCCGGTTTCCCGAAGAGCTCTTGAACTTTCTTATTGCGGATAGGTTTTAAACTTCTAGACATTACCACGCCATCTAACACGATTGCTCGAATACCATCTAATTTTGGACTAGCCATTAGAGGGAAGGTGAATTTTTCAATTTCTTCATTAGTAGCGGAAGCGGCTAACATTGGTTTAAAATTTGGTTTCATTTGAATCTCCTACTATATCTTTATGTTGAGTATTATAATACATCTAAAATAAAAACACACCCGCTAATCAAATTTTTTTTTTTGAAACCTTCAAAGTTTCGGTTACCGAAATATGCGAACTTGAAAGTTTCAAAAAAATCTCTCGCTACGGAGAGATTGTTTAGATTATTTTTTAACATACTTTGAAAGATCATAATTTTTAGCGAATGCTTTATGCTCTAAAAGATAGTTCAATAAGAAATATTTGTAACCTTTGAGATTGGATAGACCAAATTTTTCTGGCGAAATTAATTTGCAATCTTCATAATCAATCTCCATTTCCGGATCCCCTTCGCCATAGAAATTTGGATCGAATTTGGAAAGTTTGCAAACTTCAATCATATTGCTCTCGGTATCATAAAGAAGCACCATTACTACTTCTCCATCGATTTCATAAATGCCGTTTTCGATAATCATATTTTTCTCCTAGGTGGTTGTCCTCGTTATCTTATGGGAGGAATTATAGCGCATTTTGATCTAGTGGGCACGCCGTTTATGAAATTTTTTTTTTTGAGATGCGAGAGTTTCGGTAACCGAAACTTTCGAGTTTCGAAATAAAAAAAAAATCTCCACTACAATGGAGATCTTTTATTAATGAATGTTTTATTATAACACCACATCATTCGCTTAAAGCGAAGATTTGAGAGCTTAATGCTTGCATTCTAACATTTTCTTTAAGTTTAGGATAAAGTTTAAGCGCTTTAGCTACATGCTCTTGCACAATCTTCTCGTTATCTCCGGCTTTGTCTTTAAAGCCAGCTTTGTTGACTAGGTTGTTAGCGCATTTGAGATTATGGATAGCATCCCAAAGAGCTTTGCGATCTTCCGGAGCTAACTCTTCCGCTTTAACCGCTTCTAAAGTTTTGGTAATCTCTTGAAGATTATGCATCACGATGTTTTTACGCTCAACATTCAAAATTTCTTCTGCTTTCTTCAACGAACACTCTAAAGAGTCGAATAATTCGCCTTTAACTCCGACTACTTTATCCAATTCGAATTTTGCGTGATATACGCGTTCGCGTAATTCGCTGATCATATCGAAATTAACTTGAGCTGCGATAGTTCCGTATGCAGAATCAATCACTTTATCAGTTACTGTACCGGAATATGAATCTTCAAAACTATGCACTTTGTGCATATTGTTGGATTCTTCAATAGCGAATTTAGCGGAGTGTAGTGCACCCGGTTCTTTAGGTTGAATTTTCTCGCGACCAAAGAAAGCTTTTGCTAATTCTTCGGTATCTTTGATTTCAAATTCTTTGCGCTCTAAAGTAGGATTCGTAATATTATCGAAAGATTTAACGATGAATTCCCCCTCTACTTCCTTACCCATCAATTTTAGGTTTTCTGCCACGTCTTTGATCTTATCCAACGCAGTTGGTTTCTTCAGATCTTTAGCAAATTTTAATGGGTTTTCCACATACTGTACTGGAACTTTCGGAACCGCGTTGTTGGAAACTACTTTGGTGGTTTGGAATTCCAAAGATCTAGTAGGCTCTTCTACCTTTACTTCTTTAGGTTTTGGTTCTTGGAATAGCTCTTTAACCACATCACAAATAATTTTAGGATCAGTTCCACATAGTTTTGGTTCTGGAGTCTCTGCAGTTTCTGTGGTAGCAGTAACTTCGGTATTTTCAGAAGTTTCTGGGTTTGCTGAATTTGTTACGGCCGGTGTTTCAGTCACCGATTCAGAAGTTGCTGTAGTTGCTGTAGTTACTGGTCGAACTTCTTCAGTTGGGTTTTCAGTGTTTTCGGTATTTGTCAATTCTGTTTTTTCGGCGGTCATTTTAAAGTCCTTGGTTTTGGAAAGCTAATGAATTTTTGATAGCCGGATCAATTTGTTTAGCTAATCTCAAAAATTCGAATGTATTGTTAGTTAAATTTGCTCTAATCTCGTGATCTTGCATACATTGCAGTTTACTGCATAATTTGCGAAGTTGATCGAACTCCGAATGATCCAAAGATGGATTGATGCTAATACTTGCTAGCAAGTTATGTCGAGATTGCTCAACCAATTCGTGGTACGCGTTGGTTAAAGTTTCGATTGCCGGTAAGAGCTCAATAGTAGTGTTTTTAGAAGAAGCAAACCCAACCAAATCCTCACCGTTTACGGTAATTGTTAAGCTTCTAATCATGTTAGCTCTTAAATTGTCGACATAGTCGTATAACTCTAAAGCATTCGCTGGAGTGATATCACTTACTTCCAATTCTAAGAATTTATCGTTTAAGTCAATTAAACATTTTAACTCTTCGATAAAGGCATATTTCGGAGCATTGTTGGCCAGCATAAAGTTAGTTTTGAAAAGATGCATGATCTCTTCCGTTGCTCTAAAGATGGAGCCAATCGCCCATAGTCCATTATGTCGATGTTTTGCGTTTTGAAGATCGTCCAAGGACGACATCTTTACTAATTTGTTAAGCATTTAAGACTCCTACGAATAAAATAAAAGGTAATGTCTTTAATATTTAAACATTACCTTCATAAATTATAATCCTCGATGAAAATTACATATCATCTACCATTGTACCAATATTGTATACTGCAAGATCACTCTCCTGCAAAGCCGCGTTTTCCTTGTTCATATCCAGGTACTGGGTAAACCACTCAACGATTGGTGTCGCTTCAAAATCCCCGAAAACTCCGCTTACGCGGATATCTCGGAGACGAGAATCAACCCAATATTTCAGGAATTTATTGGTGTTCTCTTCAGAGATCGGAGTGCATTCGCCCAACACTTCACGTAAGTATTCCGCGAATGATCTTTCATCTTGGTAAACTTTTAAGAAATGCTTTTGAGCCGTTTCTGCGAACCAATCACTGTCTAAAATTTCGCTAAAGCGAGGATCTTTGCGAAGTTCTTGCAACAACACCACTGAAGAAACGGTATGCATGTTTTCATCGTGGTTGATTAACTTAATAATACGGGTCGCTCCCGGAATGGAAGCATAACGATCGTGGATTAAGTAAGTGTATAAGAAACTCGCATAGAATTTGATACCTTCTAAAGCATAGATGGTTAAAATTAGCTCAATGATTTTCTTCGCGTTTTCTTCACTGAATTCCGCGCCTGCCAAATCTTCCGCGTAATCGGCGATCTCGGAATATTGCTCGATTTCGGATTTTACGCGATTGATGATGTCCATATTTTGGAAGTTGCGCTCGAATACTGGAGTGCTGTCCATAAAGATTCCACGAATAATATGCGAATAGCTTAAGCTATGAATCATTTCGAAATAGCCCCAAGTTTTGAATAGAGCTTCGAATTCCGGATTGGTCACAAATAATGAGATAGTTTCTTCCAAACCGCGATTTTGTGCAGAGTCCATCAAAGTTTGATAGAACCAAATACTGCACATCGCATCTTGCACTTGCGTAGGCATAAGATGGAACTTCACCGCATCATCCTTCATAGAAATTTCATTAGGATTCCAGAATGCGTTACGCATACTTTCTTCCAATTTCACTGCGGCAGGAAACGCCGGATCATCATAACGTTGGAAACCGGAATATTCTCCGAAGAAAATTTGATTGTTTTCGGAACCTAGGTTGTTGAAGTCTACGATTAGCGAATGTTGTTCTGACATAGATTTGCTCCTTTAAATTAAAAGTTTGAATAAGTATTATAATATAATACCTTTATTTACTCAATCGGTTTAATTGATATCCGCTATTCCAAAGTACTCTTTAATCGCTTCAAAATCAAAATCCCGCAATCCTACAGAACCTTTGATAACTGGAACGAAGCATTTAGATTGTAGTTCTTGCAATATTTCCGGGTCGAAATCTTGCATGTCATCCAAATATACCGCGGCGTTATAATCAGTAGAGTTGAGTAAATCGATCGCAAATCGAGCTCTTCCGTTAGCGGATTGCATTCCGCATTGAGCTGCTATAACTTCGAAACCGAAGAACTCGTTGAACGCTTCTTGCACATTAAGGATTTCTTCAATTTTGAAAGCTACCGACCAACTCGAAATTAAGTAAACTTTAGCGTCCGCTAATTTTACTATTTCACGAAGTTTATCAAGTTGATGGTTGTTAACGCGACCAAAATGTTGACGTTTGGAGTTAATGGTATTAACATAGCAATCTATCGTATCCGGAGATCTTTCGTAACCGAAATCCTTAGCCCCATTTAAAACACCATCCACATCCAAGAAAATAATATTCAACCTACACCTCCTCCTGCTCTACGTTTACTGCTCGCTCTACTCGCTCAACTTCATCCAATCTTAACAGGAATTCACCAGGATCAATACCAAATACTGGATCTGGTTGCGTATCGAATTTAGCCATAAGACACCACCAACTATTCCCAGGTCTAGTAAACCAAAATCTTCCGTAGGGTTGAGTCATCGCCATAGTTTCCTGCTTGAATTTGGTCATTTTAACTTGAACGTTGTGGTCACAAATTCGAACGATCTCATATTCATTTCCGAATTTATCCCGGATGATATCCCCTTCATATAATTTTTGCATATTAGTCTCCAATTACCACCAACTACCACCAACTACCACTTAATTTCGAATTTACCACCGCTCTCTAAAACTTTATAGCCTTCGTCGCTGAAGTATTCGAATATTTTGTATTTCGGTGAAAACATCGCGAGCTCGCTCATTTCGGGGTCTAGCATATCGAAAGATACGGTATGCTCCCCACGTTCCGCAGCCTCTAAAATTTTAGGATAGATTTCATCTAAAACTTTGTCCAAATCTGCGTTCTTCGCTTTAGCGGTAATTTCGCGAACTTGGGTAATGTTAGGTCTGGTAATTTTACGCTTTTTAATCTCAGTGTTGATAAATTGGTTAGTGGTTTCGCGCTCCGCGAGCATCTTAAGAGGTTCTTTAGGTTCTTCAGTTAGCGAGGCTAACGTTTTATTAAACGGCTTGAGCTCCGTAGCAAACAACTGATAAATTCCGATGTAATCATCATTTAACACCGCATCGTTTTGCGAATTATAGATGCGAAGGCTTAAGCCTCCTTCTTCAAATTCCGCGCCTCGGTTTGCGGTTCTCCCGTAACGCATATCATAGTGTTTTACTAACTCTATCTGATAAGTTGCTAACCCGTCAATTTCACCTTTATGGGCTATTTTATAAACGTTACCAACTCTATCCGTTACCAAATCCCCTTCTTCGAATTTTGGCACGTCCATGCGCCAAAATTTAAGATCTTCGAAATATACTTCATATCGGTTATCTGCGTAGAAGTTATATCGGGTGCCGTTTATCCAACCCGAATGACTATCGGTAATTTCTTGCCCCGCGATATCCACTGGAGTGTATGAAGAATACGGTTCGTGCTCAATCAGCTTAACTAGCGCAGTTTGATCGCGGTTACCTATTGCGCAAATTTCAAAAACATCTCCGTGTTGAGAAATTAATTGAAGCCCAAGTCTTAATTCAAAGAAATTCATCTTTATCTCCTTTAACTGTTACCAGCATGCGCTTCGCGCTACCAACTAATCTCAATTAACATACCGTGCTCTAACACGTTAAACCCTTCGCGTTTAAAATGTTGGATGCAGTTTTTAAATTTCCCGGTTAGATTGGCACGACGCTCACCTAAACGCGCCTGCTCCTCCAAAATTTGATATGCTTCATCTAATAAGTTTTCTGGATTGTATTCCTCAGAAAGTTTGCGAAGCTCCTGGATGCTAGGGCGGTGTTTCGCGCTTTCCGCTTTAGCGGGTGTTGCGGATTCTAAAGTTTTCCGAAGTTCCACTTGAAAAACCGATTTTGATAAAACCAATTCCGAAGCCGTGATAGTATGATTGAATTCTTTTACATTTCGCGCATCTTCTTCGCGGTTATAAACCCAATATTTGTTACCTTCTTCTAAGAATTTAACATTATCATGCACTTCTCGAATTGGAGAGGTTGGGTTTTTAGTAACTAATTTCAAACGATAACCCATATTGCAGTAATCGAAGCGATCTGGATCTAATCGTTGTCTAGGTTTAGCTTCGACTACTTCAAAGGTATTGCCAAAAGCATCCTTAACTAGGTCACCTTCGAATAAAATCGGGATATCAGATTCTTCGATTTCTTCCGTTGTTTCTGCGGTTTCTGGATAAAATAAATCTTCTAAAGTCATATAAACATCAGACTCTGTGATATCATGCAAAACACTAAGGGCAACTCGGGAAGCATACGGCCATCTAATAGATCCTTTTCGTTCAAATCCAATATGCGGAGTAACCGCAATATACTCCGCTTCTGAAATATTATCAATCAGCTCTAATTTAGCCGGTTGTTCATCATCATTGAAATCAACATATTCTATTTTAAAGTTGTACACCTTTCCGGTTACCGGATGTAACCAACATACTAATGTGCCGTCATCTAATTCGTGAACATTTACAATCTTTTGCATTTTAAACCTCCTGATCCCAACTTACTCGGTCGCTGAAAACTTCATAACCTTGTTCAACTAAATCATCCAAACAGATTTTAAACTCTTCATTAGTTAAGTAAGTTTCGAATTCTCCGCTTCTAGCGGCTTCTACGATTCTCTTACTGACGCGTTCTTTGACGTTTAGTGCATTTTCCGCTAAATCGCGAATTTTGTTTACGTGTAAAAACGGCTTATCATACTCTTTAATCACCTCGTCTGCGGCAGCGAGCGCTGCCGGATTAATACCGCGGTTGTAGATATAACCGTCTAAATCTTCTGTACTAGTGCTTGGTGCAATGCGACATTTACTTAGAAGAATTACATCCGAGGAAGGCCATTCATCAAATTCATCACGGAATGTGTACGCATTATCTGCTACTTGGCGAGTTTGACGCGGAACAGAAAATGAGGCGGATCCAGCATTATTGCAAGTTTTAATGGCGTGTTTAGGCTCATCTAACAACATCAAGCGGCAAGTAAATCCGTTTGAAAATAATTCATCCGCAACTTCAATTACTAGGAATTTTAATTCTTGATTTGTAATGGGATCCTTATAATAAACAAATTCGTTTTCTTTTACATCATTTGGTTTTAAATCTGGCATAATACTCTCCTACTTTGTTAATCTAAGAAATCCCAATAGATAGCGCTAAAGCGCACCTCATAACCTAATTCTTCCAATTCTTCCTTATGCATTTCGATAAGCACTGGAGGAAGCTCCGCATAAGTTTTACCTTGTTTGATAGCTTTAGCTAAAGCTTTAGTCACCATTACTCCGAAATCAGATTTGGAAGTGTAAATGATTTCCTGCAGCTCAGTTATAGAAGGCACTTTAAGATCCGCGATTGGAGCGACCGGCTCTTCCGCCACTTTAGCGGGGATTTCGACATCAGTCGCATCACTCGCATCAGTCGCATCAGTCGCATCCAACACTGCATCAGAATCCGGCAATAATTTGTCTAACGTAATATAGTAATCGTTTGGTAAAAATTCAACCTCGTCGTCTTCAAGATCTTCAACTGAGGTGTATGGCCAGCACGTACAACCCGTATACGTAAAGTAAGTATACCTCGTTACGCGCAATTCTTCACCAGATTTGATATCAGAAAGAAGCTCCAAACTCACCGGTTGATTTGCGGATTTATAATCTGTGCGAACTACTTCAAAACGATAAACCTTTCCAGTTCCTGGGTGAACCCAGCGAACCACATCGTGCGCTTCTAAGCTTAACGGATCTAAATAATTGTTACTCATAAGACTCTCCCGTAACCTGCAAATACTTAAGTTTTAATTCATCTTCTAAACGTTGGCGAAACTCTTCTTTAGTTTCCAGTAAGAGTTCCAATTTGAAAAGACGCCCCGTCACTTCAAAATCTTCATAATCTAAACGCCCGTCGATGTGTAATTCTACCACATGATCATCCGTTAATTCAACACCTAATTGATCGCAGATTCGAAAAATGTCATCATAACCATTTACGGTAGTTTGACAAATTTCGAATTTCGCGGGATTCGAGTTTAGGTGACCGAAACTTTTGATTTGTTGATTTAAAATTTGAAAAATGGTTAAGATCATTTACTCATCTCCGAATCTGCAGTTTTCGCTTCGTCATATTCACGAACTAAGCTTAACATTTTACGCTCTCTTGCTTCGTATTCGCCGCGGATTTTAGATTGATACTCCGCTGGAGTCATCATCTCAGCAACGATATAGTCTCCATCAAGTTTCCAAACACCAGTTTTATGATTTTCCATGAAAAATTTTTCATTGAATGACTCAACAAACATCAATGTCTTGAGTTTCTTAACCGCGTCGTCTGCGCCGGAGACTACGAAAATGTTTCCGGTAAGATAATAATCTTCTTGTCCTACAAAAAGGACATAGCGCGCCTCTTCTCCCATTTTAATTCCCCTTTACTCCTTCTATTGCTTTACTAAATACCAGCTAATTTCATTATTGAAATCGCGAGGATAGATCATTTCGCGACCGTCGCAGACCATTCGGAAAATACCTTCATCAATTTTTGAAACAATACGAAAATCCGGAAGATAGCTAGCCAGTACATTATGGCGAACTGGTTGTCTTTGGCGGAACGCAGTTTCTAAAACTAGGTTGTTAATTTTGTTTAATTCAGTCATTTTGATATCTCCGCTTAACTTATGTGTTGTATTATAATACATCTAAATTAAGAAATCAACTCTTACTTTTGTGGTTTAGAATATACCCATTTCACCAATCCGCCAACAGTTCGAATAACTTGATCTTTAAGATCTTGCCCTGTAAGGTGATAGGTGATTCCTGGAAGATCGCCTTCCCACAATTCCAATGTTCTGATAGTCATAAGCTCCGTGCTTAAAAGACCTCTGCGGCCATCCTTTAGTAAAACCATTTCCATCTTCAGCGCTCCCTAATACTATGCTAATAAACCAGCAACTCGCAATAACTCTTCTAGAGTGTTGGCAAAGCCATCTAAATCGTAACCGTCTACCAACACGTTGTTATGTTGTTGAACAAAGTCTAAAATTGGTTTCGCCGCTTTTACAGAAATCGATTCAAATTCTTTGTTAAGTTCGATTTCTGCCAATTTGGTGTAACCTTCACCATATTCGCGAATACCGATTTTCGCAAATTCGTTATTGATCTCAACGTATAAACGAGTTAACGGATTTAAAGCCACTAATCTTCCGCACCAAGTTACAGTAGCGCAAGTTGAATATAATTCGAATTTTTCCATTTTGTAATCTCCTGAGGTTTGGTTAACTCTTTATCTTATGGGATGTATTATAATAGAAACTAACCCAAAACACAATACCCAAAACGAAGTTTTTGCCTATTGTTGTAATAGATTTTACCAATAAAAAAATCTCCGCGTAGAGCGGAGATTTTTAGATTTTGGTACACTTATAAACTTTCAGTAAATGTGCGAGTAATCACATCTCGTTGTTGTTCCGGAGTCAACGAATTAAAGCGAACCGCGTAACCAGAAACTCGAATGGTTAACTGAGGGTACTTGTCCGGATTTTGGATTGCATCTTCCAACGTTTCGCGGTTAAGAACATTTACGTTAAGATGCTGACCACCTTCCACTTTAACTTTGGGCTCGTTAAGGATTTCCACTTCGCGATATTCATAGCCATCTAAATGATTCGCGGGAATTACAGTATCTTCCAAGACCTCTTTTGCCACTAAACAACGTGCTTGGTTATCTTCGATCAGCCAAATAGAACCAGAAAGGTCACCGTAGTGAACATCTCTCTTATTGGAGAAATCTTCAATAATTTGAATTGCTTTAATTTTTGACATGTTTTAATCCTATTAAAATCTCGCGTATAAGCGCGCTAAATCGCGCAAATTGCGCCGATCTTTAAAACCTAGTTAACGATTACGTCGCCGATTTTTTCGCCACCTAAAGACTGTAATTGAACTGTTTGTGGTTTTTCCACCTTTAAACCATTCTCGGTAAGTTTTAGAGCGTTGTCTTCACTTTCCGCTACAGCTACTTCAATCGCGGTGCCGGAAGCATTCTTGCGAATGGTTTTGTTGTCTAGGTTACGCTCACTAATTACTTTAATAGACATTAGTTACTCCCGATTAAATAGCAGTTTGCATTTCAGCTTTAAGCACTTCACCCATTAATCGAACGCTAGGATGTTCGCTTGCCGCGAAAGATTCTAAAAGATCGATAGCGGTTTGAGTTAAGCGATACCCACCATACTCTTGGAATTCTTCGTTGATGGCATCACCTGGTTTAACTGGTTCACCATTTTCTGGCTCTTCCAATTTGTGAATTTCGAAGTGATGGCTTTCCGCGTGCTCTTCGATGTCTTTAGCCACTTTCTCGTCAATCAAAACCGACGCTTTAGCGTCATCTTTGAATGTGGCGACGATAGCGAAAACTTGCCCAGCATTCTTAACCATTGCGGCATCTTCGATTTGTTTATTAGACGGTTTACCGTTACCTTCTTTGACCACGATATGTGTAAATTTCATTTGTTAATCCTTTCGTACAGGGTGGTTGGATGGAGTCCTACACCCCATCTAAATCATTATAAGCTAAGATATGCGCTCTTGGGGTAAAGCTGAAACCGTATTTGGCACATACATCAAACACGAAACGTGTATTCTTCAATTGCTTTTCAATGGTCTCCCCTAAAGGCATCAAGTAAACTTGCGTATTAGCGGATTCTGTTGAATTTAATATATTTAAGATTTCATCTTTAGTAGATTCCCAGGTCTCCGGGTTTACCACAAATTTGAAATAGCTTCCGTTTGAATTTTTGATGATGTTGTTGATAGCATCAAAATTTAAGCGTTTACGTTCTGGTTCCCCCGAAACCGATAATTTCACCGACATAGAAAATTGCAGCGCTCGCTGATAATCTTCTGCAAATTCGATATTACGCGAAGCGTTAGTTTCGACGGTAATGTGAAAATTTCGAAACCAGAAATATTTCAAAGTTTCTTGTAAGACTTGGTTATCCCAGTGCATTGTTGGCTCCCCGCCAGTAAGAATCAGATCTGGCTTACTACCAACCCCTAACGCCTTAGATTCTTCCATCATCGAATCTGCAATTTTGTTGATTTGATCAATCAAATCCGAAGCTCTTGTATACTCTATCCAGGTATCTTTGAATTTTGGACTTACTGCGTGAATAGTATCGCAACCTACAATAGTTTCTCCATTCGGAGCTACTCGGGTACACCCGAAACCTTCACATTTTAAATTACACATACCCGTGCGAACAAAAATAGCTGGTCTTAATCTTGGACCTTCTCCTTGAATCGTGTTACCGAAAATCTCCACTACCGGTAACGGTCGATTTTTAAAAACTGGTACATTTTTAACTTTGATTTCGTTCATTGAAACTTATTACTCCTAAAACACTAAAAATTGAATAGAATATTATTATAATAAACTATCCAATTTTATTCAAACTTTACTTTGTTACTGCTGGCAAATCATACCATTCGTTGTTATCAAAATCAAAACCACGAACTTTGCCATCTTCGCATACTGCGAAAAGTTCTTCGTTGTGCGAATGTAAACTTAATACTTTTACTTTTGTTACTAGTTGAATGTTCCCCGGAGGCGTAATCTCCGAGATTTGATATTTTCGGTAACCCTTACCAATCTCTGGAACACGATCATTGGTAGTTTGTCTTTCTCGATCATTCCAATAACAAGCGCTAAATTCCACATACGGATCGATGATAACGTAACCTAGATGATCTTCAGTTGGGTGAATCATTCCCGCAACCGCATACTTCGGCACCCAGAACTTCCCATTTTGATCGCTGAATTTGTAGGCTCCTTGAGTTACATGATCGATCTTATCAAATTGATAGCGTTTTTCGCTTAGCGAAGTAACCGCTTTTGGTTCTTCGTCCCACGGACGTTCTACGCTTCGCCAATTATATTCAAATTCATCGTAATGCATATTCTAATCTCCTAATGTGTTGATGTTAAAATGTTTTTAAATGTTAATTCTTCTAATCTTTCCAGCCAAAGAATTCTTTGTGGAACTTACTATCTTTCATTGCCGTCCATTCACTACCTTTCTTGAATAACTCGGCTAGCTTGTAAACAAATTGCTCTTCGTAATCATAACATCCAACGCTAACACGCAATTCAAATTCCGTGTTGGTTAACTTTGATTTGATGGAAATGACATGTCCGCTTCCAGAATACCAAGTTACTTTGAGGTTGTTAGTTTCTAATGTTCGATGATCGGCATCCTCAAAGGTGTAGAAATTATTACCTTTAAGGTGCCAAATAACGTTGTCCAAGAAATCGCTGCGTTGATATGAATGCATTTTATTCATGTTAATCATTTTGTCTCCTTAGATTTTGCCGGTTTTGAGTGTCTTAAAACCGCCTTGATAAATTCCGGATCTTGTTGAACAAGCTTAACAATCTCTTTGAGTTTATTTTTTTAGCCATTTGTCATCCCCCAATAACTCCGCAACTTCACCTGCTCTACGCATTTCATCGAATACTTTCATCCATTCGAAAGCTTCTTCTTCAGTACGGAAACAACCATACATTTCATTCTTGTAGCTTGCGGGTTTGATATCTCGCACAACACCATAGGGTGTAACATAATAGAAGTATTCACCGGCTGGCGGATTAAACGGTTTTGGCAGGTTAATAATGTTTTGCATTTTGAGTTCTCCTACATATACTGATTATTCAAATAGCTCAAAGGTAGCAAATTCTAGGCGAGATAGCCAACGTCGCTCAACATTCTCTAAGACAAAATCCCCATCTTTCGTTTTCGCGATAACATCGTAAATATCACCAGTTTCAATACTGCGAACTCGTAATCCTCGCTTCCAGGCTTCTGTAAGAATCTCTAATCTGGTAGGTTTATCATACATTCCAACAATATCCCAAGAGTCATCTTTAGTTGACGTACCTACTTTACCTTCAAGCGACCAAGATTCCGCTTCGCGGTGGATTTTGCCTTTGCTATTCATCACAAAGCCGATAAGCTTATGTTCAATTTCATGCCCATAAGCGTCTTTAACATCGTCATCATGCACATAAACAATACGCGCATGATCACCATTACGAAGTTGAACTAATTCGCCATCTAACGCTGCTTGCAAATCGAAAGGTTTCATTTTAAATCTCCTGTAATCCTATTCATCCCAATAACCGTGTTCGCGGTAAGTAGTCTCTTCCACTACTAAAATCACAAGAAAACGATTATCGTACGGATTGTGGGTAATAGTATGATTGAGATATTTGAGTTTGGTTTCGAAGTCTCTGCTATAGCAGCTACTCTCTGCTGCTGATAAAAGCGAGTTAAGTGAAGTTTCGATGCTATCGAAATCATCCGCGGTTGCGGAATAAGTTACGGTTTCCTTTGCAATGATGTCCATTTTAATCTCTTGTGAGTTGCTGTGTTGCATTTATGAATTAATGTAATAATACAAAATTGCCATAATCTTTTGGTAAAAGTTTCCAGACACTACCGGATTTCTGATCTTTGATAGCGTAACCATCTTTCAATTTGCCGGTGACGCGATAAACGAAATGCCCGTTGTGCTCGCGAAGTCTAAAGAATTCGTGACCAACTGCGGTATCGATCAATTCTTCTTGTTCTTTCTGTTTTAAACCTTTTAAATTGGTATCTGCCATTTAGTTTTCCTTATGTTGAAGTTAGTAAATCTCTTTTATGTAATGTATTATAGTACATCTAAAATAAGAAATCAACTGCTGACTGCGCTTTTTCAAAAAAAAAAATTTTTTTGAGATGTGAGAGTTTCGGTCACCGAAACTCGAAAGTTTCAAAAATAAAAAAATCTCCCACTTCGGGGAGATTTTTTTTAGATTACCATCTTACCATTGGTACATGTAACCAGCACCCACAGTAACATCTTTTTGGCTATCCACACCAGCAGATAATTTGATGATGTGATGGGCGTTATCACTTGTGCGGGAGTAACCAATTGCTAAAGCAGATTGACCGTGTTTATGACCAACACCAACCCCAACACCAGATTTACCTGGAAGGTATACTTGTGGGATGTTTGCCATCGCGGCCACCGAAGCGATACCAGCGTCTGCACGTTTGCGGTTTTTGTGAACATCGCGATCTAATTTGCGGATAGCTTTAGCGTTGGCTTCGATCGCCTTGCGGTTATTTTCAATTCTGGCGTAATTACCCATAACGCCAACCTTAACAGTTCCTAACTCCGCTTTGGTAGCTAAATGGTTAGTTTCTACACCTACGGTGTAAACTGCTTCACCATTTTCACCAAACTCTTTAGTTACTTGAACATTTTGACCAGCTTTCACTACAGTGTGACGTTTAGCTTCTTTTTCCACTTCTTGGATTTTAGCCGTGTTCGCTTTAACGCCTTCTGCATTCGCTTTTACACCTTTGGTGTTAGCTTCAGCTTTAGCGTCCACATTATCGATTGCCGGTTGGAAGTCTTTAGAGTTTACGGTATAAACTGCTTTACCATTTGCATCTACTGTTACATCCACTGTAGTGTTTTCACCAGCTTTAACTTCTGGCAATTTTTGTTCTACTGCTTTGATGTACTCAGTATTACCGGCAATCGCTTTCGCGTTACCCGCGATGTCTTTAGCATTTTTATCGATTAATGCTTCTGCTGCGCGGATATCTGCCGTGTTAGTTTCGATGGCTTTAGCATTCTCTGCGATCTTCGCTTTGTTAGCGTCAATAGCAGGCTGGAAGTCTTTCGAACTTACAGTATAAGTTACTTTGCCGTTAGCATCTGTAGTTGAAGTAACTACCGTATTATCGCCAGCTTGGACTTCCGGTAATTTTTGTTCCACTGCTTTGATGTAGTTAGTATTCGACTTAATGCCTTCAGCATTTGCTTCAATTGCTTTGGCATTATTTGCAATACCTTCGGCGTTAGCGGCGATCTTGCCGGTGTGCAATTTAATCGCATCGTGAACGGTATTTTCACCAGTTCCACCGATATCGGTCATAGTGATATTGCCTTTGTTATCCAAGGCCACGTTGCCACCTAAAATATTGGTTACGCTACCCGCTACATTGTTAATAACATCATTGGTTGCGTATAATTGAGAACCGTTGATTGCATCAGTAGAAGTTGCAGAAATTTCACCCGCACCAACATTAATGATTTGGCGTGTATGATCTCCTTTCTTACCAACGGAAACTACTGCCGTAGCATCAGTACCCGCGAAACCACCATAAGTGATTTTACCTACAGTCGCTTCGTTAACTGCTACCGCTTGTTCGGTCACCGCTGCAGTACCTAAAGCTACCGCTGAACCGTGATCCGCTTGAGCCGCTTTACCTAATGCTACGCCGTAACTTGCTGTTGCCGTTGCGCCTTGACCGATTGCCGTTGAAGCTTTGTTGTTAGCTACTGAATTAGAACCGATTGCGATAGTACTTAAGCCCGTTGAGTTTGAGCGAACACCAATCGCCGTTGACGATTCACCAATCGCTTTTGTTTCAACGCCGATCGCCACCCCGTGATTTTTCGCGGTGTTGGTATAACCCACGGCTACACCGCGAACGTGGGCTTTGTTGTCGTAACCTACGGTAGTTGCTTCGTCTGAAGTGATTAAGTTATAGTGACCTACTGCGGTTGCACGGCTACCAGTAATGTTGTTACCGCCACCAATTGCGTGGGTATGATCGCCATTTACCACGTTGTTCATACCGAACGCGCTATTTTGTTCACCTTTTAAGTGGTTATTATCGCCAGCTGCTTGAGATTGATAGCCAGTGATTGATGAACCATCACCGAAGATGTTACCATCTTTAGCTTCTTCACCTACTACGTTTTGGTTACCATAAACAGATGAACTGCCGTGTAATGCGTTTACTGTGTTATCTTGACCAAATACTGAGTGGTTGTTGCCTTCTACATCTGATTTTACTACGCGATTAGCGTAAGACTCTTTTGCTTCCGCGGTACGAGTATCTGGGGTATAACCATCTACTACGTATGGCACCGTAGGTAAAGTTTTTGCGGTTGTCGGAGTTGCCGCGATCGCGGAACCAGATAAAATACCGGCTACTAATAATGTTGCTACAGTTTTCTTCATTTAATGCTCCTTATGTTTAATGAATTTAACTTAGATTGTTTAACTAATTAACAAGATGTATTATAGTCGATTCCAAACCAGAAATCAACTACTATTTCAACTTTTAGAAAACTTGAGGTCGTTCGATGACCAACTTAATTTCCTCGTCTTCTAAATCGACTACCTTATCCACCTCTTCATAAACTTCGTTGTATCCGTAATCTTCACCGTATTGCTCATAATCAATCACATTGTGAATAGTGTTAGTCAGTAAGTTTCTCAATGCTGGTGCTAGATCTGAGTCTAAAACTAAGTGAACTTCTTTATGATCGATCTTATCCACTTTAGTTCGGCTAGAGTGAATCCAGTAATTGCTATTTTCACCACCGCACGCGATTGACAATCTGAACGGTTCGGCCCGATCGTTAAACTCCCCCGCATAGATAGACTCTAAGGTCATCTTACGACTTAAAGATCCAGTAATGGTAACTTTTGGAAGCTTATAAGGTAATTTTTCTAGAGCAGATTTGATATAATCCACCACGTTCAAATCAAAATTACCATCTGGGCCTTTCAAAAATGCTTTGAAATCCGCATATCCCAAATCTAAATCTAAACGATCCAAATTGAAACCTTCGAATAATTCGGTAACAGAAAGATCCGGGAACGCTTTAGCTTCGTTGATGATCTCTTGGATGATGTCAAAGCTTAGGTTGTTAATCGTAGCTAACTTACCAGTTAATTGTGCAGCAAAATCCTGATCGAAATGCTGATTAATGATTTCACTATAAACGTCATAGCCCAATGCCCCATAGTAGAAATTGTAACGAATTCGACTAGGACGATTGAAGAAATATCGATTGATTCGCTCTTGATCATTTGCGGTCAATACAAATAAGTGGTTATTATTATACAAACCATCTAATAAAGTTAGCAAGAATCCTTGATCTTCCTTTTCCTCGAACATCTTCTCAAATTCGTCGATCAAGAACATAGCTGGCTGTTTTAAGTTGCTTAGAACATATTCTAAATATTTGATGGAATCTTGTTGAACTAAAATCACTGGTTGATTTAATTCATTGACTACGTCAAAGGCAATTAATTTTGCTAAAGTGGATTTACCAGTACCGCCATTTCCATGTAACAAAACTCCTAAGTTCTTATCTTGTTGTTTGTAAGAACGTAAGATTCGATCTTTTTGAAGATTGATGTTACCATAAAGTTTGGCTGGTTGTTTTGGCATGTCCGCATATTCTAAAAAGTAGACCATACCCGCCATTGTTTCTTGTGCAACAAAACGATAAGCTCTTGCTGGAAGCAAATCTACTAATTGATCTACTGGTGGGAGTTTAACGAATTCTGCCTTGGTGATGCCAAGCATTACTTTATCTTGTGGTTCTAAAATAGTGTTCATTTTTGCTCCTGTGTTTACTGAAATTGCTGTAGTTGTTGTGATTAAACTTTATAATAATTTAAAATGTCTTCAATTTCCGCGTCTACGACGATCATATGATGTTTACTAAGGTCAAAAAATTGACGATAGCACGCAACTCGTTCTGGAAATTTGAGATATTCATCCTTATCCAATTTGTAAGTTGCGATGCGAGTTTCTACGTTTCGTAGAGCATCGCAGATTTTAACACTAATAGCATCTCTTGTGTATAGAATTTCAAGCTTTTTATGCGAGCTATTAACGGTAAGTAATTCACCACCAATCATGATGTTGGTAGTATTATCAGTTACTGCCGCTAAATCGTGGAATTCTAATTTCATTTCTTTATCCCCTGAGGTCGTGATCGTTATACTAATACCAAATCTTCGCAAGTAATAACAGTTCGAAAATCGATGTAATCTTCGTCACCCATTTCTTCCGCTCCGAATAATAAAGCGGATGTTTCATCAATGTATAACCAAGCTTGGTCACCCACTTCACATAACGTCTCATTTGCAGGCTCCCAAGTTGAAGTGTTATGCTGATGCCCGAAAGTTTTAGTTAACTCAACTCGAATTGGGCAGTAATCTTGACGAGATAAATCAATTTCGATAACCTTGAAAATATTTCCAGTTTCTACATCTTTTACAAGATCACCTACGTTTAATTTTTTGATATCTTTGAAATTCATTTTAAACTCCTAAAGCTTCCAATTCTATGCTTTGCATTGTTCTAAAATCCACTCGATAGCAGCGTCAACGCTATAGCCATCATAAAGATCGATACAATACCCGCGACCTAACAATTCCAAAGCATCCACGTCATCGGATTCTTCGATATCGAAAGTAGCTAGAGTATGAGGAACGTCGTTGCTGTATAATTTAACAATGATTTTATCAGCTTGGCATTCATAATACACTTCATTGAAAGCGCTTGGGATTTGGAAATCTTCACCGTTTAATGTGATAGTGATTGTAGAGATTTCCGGGATGTCTAAGTGCGCTAATTTCATTTTATGCTCCTGAGATCGCTGATGTCTTATCTTTATGTGGTGTATTATAATAGAAACTTAAAATTGAATCAATAGCCAAACCAAAGTTTTCGGCTATCAATGCAATAGGCAATTCCAATTAAAGTGCGTGGTCATTGCAAAACTCAATGAAATCTGCTTCTTCAAAAATTACGCCTTTGGCGTTAGTTAAGGTGTTATCCGCCGCGTTCCAAGTTAAACGACGAACAATACCATCTGCGTCTACGCAAAGAACCTTGTCTCCGTCAAATAAGCAACATTCTTTGTTTAACACGCGTAAATTGTCACACCAAATTAAGTTTGTACCTAAAATCATTTTAAATTCTCCCGATTAATCTTACGCTTTACATTGTTCCAAGACGTTTTCAATTGCCGCGTCGATATCATAGCCATCGTAGATGTCGTGCATGTAACGAATATGTCCATATCCCCCACTTTCGTTATCAAGCTCCACATCAGCAAGCAACCATTGAGTATCGTACTCATAACTGCAGAGATAAACTTGCAAATCATCCAAATCGCCACTAATAAGGATGGAATCATAAGTTCCTGGAATGGTAATAAGTTCACCGTTTAATTTGATTTGTTTAACGTGTGCGATTGGTGCATCAATTTTAGTGTATTTCATTTTGAATTCTCCTGAGTGTTAAATCTCTCTTCTTTATGTGATGTATTATAATACACTCTATCAAATTCAACAACATGGAAATACCTATTAAAGCGATAGGATTTACCTATAAAAGAAAACCGCTAAAGCGGATAAGGCAATAGCGGTTTTTTGCGGTTTTGAAGGATTTGAGATTATAGCCCAGGATTTGGTGTTGAGATAACTTTTGAACTTCCTTTAACTGTATCCCGAACTATGTGAATTTGCGTTAGCGCGCAGTATTCCAATGTTAGATCTTCCGGTTTGGAACCTTGTTCAACCAACTCCAAGATAGCATCTTCGATCTGTTTATCGCGTTCGCTAATAATACCACTTACGATATTGTAAATTCCACTCATTCTCAAATCTCCTCGATTAAAATTACAGCGAAACTACTTCAACTCGACGGTTTGGAGCTAAGCATTTGATTAGCTGTTCTTTCGAAGGTTTGGTTTGTTCATCTAATTTGCACTCTTCCAGTTTTACGTTTGGGCGTTGCTCACCGTAAGCTTTAGTGATAATTTCCGCCTGAACACCAGCTTGTTGCAATTGTTTAGCTACTGCATCTGCGCGCTCTTTTGATAATTTCGCGTTGTATTCAGTTGAACCTAATTGATCCGTAAAGCCTTTAACGATTACCAATTTAGCTGATTTTAATTTTTCCGCTAATTCGGTTACTGCAGTTTTACCTTGCTCGGTTAATTTTGCGGAATCGAAATCAAATAAGTAATCTGCCGGTAAAGTATCTTGCGTACCGTAACAACCTTCTGGATGCCAGAAGAAAGATTGCGCATTGTGATGCTTGTCAAATAAGATTTTATATTGGCAAATTTTGTGTTGACCATTCTCGTTAAAGTTGAACACATAATCCCATTCACTTACGCCGTATAAACCTTCCGCGAAGTGCGGGCGACCTAACAAGTTTTGCAATTGGTCTTTGTTCATACCTTTGCCGTTAAGCTCAACTAATTTCAAGCTTTCAAGATTTGGCCAAGAGCCAAATTGTGAACCGTCGTGGTTGAATTTAGATTTGTCAATAGCAGGCCAAACAATTTCAGTACCTTCTTGGATAGTACCTTCATCTGTTACTTTTGACAAGTTACCGCAAGCGGTTAACGTTACCATAGCAGCGACTAATACTGCGGTTTTGATTAATTTTAACATACAAGCTCCTTATTTCTATGTGTTAAAAAATTATTTTGTTGTTTCCGGTTTGGAGTCTTTGGTTTTCTCAACCTGCTCAACCAAATATTGGTCTAAGTAATTATCCAACTCTTTGTTTAAAATCTTAACTGATTTCTCCACTAAGGAAGATTTGTTCAGCCCTTCATAGATCTCGGTACCTACATATACCCCACCTAGCATTGCTAAGCCTTGTTTAGATGGTAGTAAGATGTATAGAATCAAAGCGAATAGACCTCGTTTAAGAGCTTTGTTCGCTTTAGCGATTAGCTTATCATTCTCTTCTTTAATTTCTTTAACCTTTTCCTCGGGAGTATCTTCACCAGGTTCTTTGGTTTGCGCGAGACAAGCAATAACTCCAATAAACATGAAAATTGCGAAACCCATGACCGTTTTTAAAATCGGACCGTATACATCAAATAAGTAAACAATAAAATATAACATCTTTTAATCTCCTTAGCCCCAAATTAATTTACCAGCTAATAAACCCAAACCGAACATTACAGAGCATGCCACAACTAAAACTGCAGTTAACGCTGCCGCGTATCCATCTAATAAACCTTGCATTCGAATCTCCTGCGCTCCTACACTTGCTAATGTTTCCCAAAGACCATTTTGTACATCAAAACGATAATTGCTGCGCAACACGCTCCAGCTGCGATGGTTGCTAACCATAATAGAACCGTAAGCGGTAGCTGGCAAGTACTACATTGAGCTAAATCTAAAATCATAATAACCCATACCCCTACACCAACTCAAAAGTATAATCTTTAAGCAAAGTGAAAGTATCAGCTTTTGCATCTTCCTCGATGAACATATATTCACCATCGCGAGTTTTACCTATTGGCTTAACGGAAGCGTAACCGAATTTCTCATGATGCGCTTTCAAACATTTGTTATTTTTGAATGCATACTCCAAGATTTCCGATTGTGTTCGGTTGTACATGCCAACAATATCTTCATCTCCACTACATTCATCGAAGGTACCGTCTAGCGCCCAAAAATAAGTATAATTAAAGTCGATTGTGTCGGTATCAGGATTGAATAGGAAACCTACTAAAGGCTCGTGTCTTTCCGGGTTCTCAGGATTGATAATATTATGTTTGTGCGCATTGTAAACAACAATCGCTACTTCACCACCTCTTAACCGAACTAGGTGACCTTTAAGTGCCTGTTCAATGTTAAATTCTGGTAAGTTTGATTCAGGTGTGCTCATTTTAATCTCCTATGAATGTTGAGTATATGTGCTCTTAATCATAATGTATTATATTATAACAAGAGCACAAAATCAACTGGATTAGTCCAAATCCATGTAAGATTCTTCATCTTCGAAGAGTTCTGAGTCCGGTTCAAACTCATAATCTTCCGAATCTAAGTACTCTAAACCATATTCAGTTTCGAATACCCAACGACCGTCTTCCGTTTTAGCTACCGGTTTAGCCCAAATTTGACGCGTAGCTAATACAAAACCACCGTTTTTACGCGCTGCGCGTAAGATGTCTTCTTGTAAGCGTTGATGTGCAGTTTTATCATACACTTCACCGTCTTCCGCATCCCAGTGTTTCGCGTTTACGCGATAATCTTCGTAATGATCGATTGGATCGATCGGCTCAACAGGCTCTTCTGTATCTTCACCACCGAAAGCTTTTGATAAGCTCTTAATTAATCGCTCAATACGCTCTTCCGCTTCGCGTGGTAATGCTTCGAATGGAAGGGTAATAACATCTGATTCTTCACCAGAATCATCACCGAATATTCCATCGATAACGCGGTTTAAGCGAGTTTTTGGCTCTACCAATTCGCGATCTTCGCGACGAGATAACTCAACCAAGATCTCAGTAAATCGATCCAATTCTTTACGAACTTCCGGTTCTAATTCACCAGGAGCAAATTCATAGCCTTCTGCTTGTTTGCGGTACGCAAGAACGGCAAACGGAGCAAAATCTGGATCTAATTGGTCATACACTTCTACTGCTAATTCTTCGTCTCCGACGAGATCTACTAAAGTTTCAGTGACCACTGCTGTTAATTTAACCGCTTTCGCTAACGCGTCTTCTGGTACTCCTAAGCCAGCTAACACGTCTACTAATGGTGCTAAATCTTCCGCAACTTGCGCCTCATATGTTGGTAACGCTTCCTGCGCATCGCGCGTGTCATGCGTATCTTGTTTACGAGAGCGTTCAACTAGAAGCTCAGTTAAGTGATCCACTACTTTGCGTAGCTCAGGGCGTAAGTTAAGTTTCTTACCATTTGCTTGATCGCGGTACGCGAGGACGGCCAAAGCAAAATCTTCACCTAATAAATCCGGAATTTCGAGAGCTTTCGCAAAGCCCGCTACTTCCATCATATACTTCGCAGATTCAAATACATCCGCAGAGGTAACATTGCGATCGTAATCATATTTCATATTGTGCTCCTTTAAAGCAATTGTTAACAATTAAATTCTATAAAACCAACGAATCCGTGCTTACAGCACTAAATCATCTAAAGAAATCACTTTCCAGTTCTTGGAAAACAAATCTTCGATATTCTCCACGTAAGTGGCCTTTTCGGACATTGAGTAGATGTAGATATCTTCATTATCGTCATAAACATCCAAAATCACCAAGACGTCGTCATCGCGAACTAATAAGTCTCCGACTTGGTATTCTTGATAGTTAACTTCATGCAATTGAGGATCCTGGATGCTATCAATAAAGTAAGACCAGCCATTAGGAACTTCAAAAACTTCATCCGCTTGAAGATATTCCGGATTTCGTACAATCCGTCCGCGTTCATCCATTAATTTGATAGCACGATTATGCCCAGAGGCGGAGTGGGTATAATCTCTCCACATTAGCAACCACACCGAGTCGCCGATGCGGCGAACTTCTAAAGATTTGTCTAAATCTGCCCAGTTTGAAGCGCGGGCACCATCGCTATAACTCATTTGATGCCTCCAAATTAACCAATCAATTTAGCACTTTTTACAGTAAAGCGACAATGTGATTTTGGAGTCTCCCAGAAATCCACATAGCTTACGGATACTCGATCTCCAAAGATCTTCGCTAAACGCTTACTTGCAATATCCGCGAACATTTTACAAAGATTTTCACTAGTAGGTACAAATTTCACTACTACTAAACCTTCTAATTTATCGCGCATTGCGCGTTTCATTTCTTCAGATTCTTGTGCTTCGCACACTACATCGATGTGTGCAGGATGCACATGACCTAAATCATATTCATCCCATTGGATGTTTTCTTTTGAGTTGTTGAATAACTCATCGAATAATGGATCTTCATAACCCGCAATGAACTTGTGATCTAAGACATCATCTACTAAAACTTTGATACATTCTAAGTTTTTGAAGTCGGTGACCATTCCGCGCTCTAAATTTTCCGCTTTTAGACCGATTTTTAAAGTTCCGTTGTGGCCATGAATCCATCTGCATTTCGTGAGGCTATTCATTGAAAGTTCCGGATCGAGTTCTTGAGAGAATACGCGATGCCCATAGCTAAAATCAAATTGCTTGTCGATCTCGTAGATACCTTCAATAATGTCTGTTGATTTAGTCATATTTTCTCCTAATGTTTAATAACGCCACAATCCCAATATTCGTATTGTTTGATAAATCTTTGGTGTTTGTGATTTTCAAAATCGTCTGTAAGTTTGCTGCTATCGAATAACCCATAATTGAGAGATTGCTCGATAGATTCAATACCGTTGAAATCCAGAAACTCCGGAGTAATCGAAGCTCTTAACTCATCAATCGACATCAATTTTAAATGATATTTGATTAAATTGCAATAGATTTCTTCAAATTTTTCCTGCTCATGGTCAGTAAATGAGATCATCAAAATTCCATTGTCGTGGAACTTCTTGAACTTGTTGAAGTGATAATCTATTGGAGTAGCATCACCTTTACCCATAGCTTTAGTGTTTACGCTATGATTTTGAAGCCCATTAATCTCAATACCCAAACCATTCGGGTAACCTGGTATATCAGCATCCTTGATGTAAAAATCTAACTCGTAATACCCGGTATTCTTGCGAACCCCATGCGCACTTAACGCGTTGTGTATGTGCTCCACTCCTAGCGATTCAAGAAGCAATCCTGCTTTAATTTCAGTCATAAAATCAAGCTTATTCCGCAAACCCAAATTAGTTAGGTGAACACAAATTTGCGTTGGTTTGTAGTTGTTGATAATGAAGCTAATTGCTTCATCCGCATCCAATTCACCGCGATCTTTTTGATCGTAAAATTCTAACAGCTTTGCGAATCTAGGATCATTACCTGCTTTGGTTTCTAATTGCTTTGCCACTATTTCCTCGGATTGACCGGAGTATGGTACTTTCCAATTTTCAATCATTGTTTGACGCGCCATTGCTCGGATTTCCGGTGATTGAAATGGGAACTCAACTTCCCAATTCTCCACCATCGATTCGCGGCACATCCGTTGAATCTTCGGAGATTGAAATGGATAATCAACACCCAAATTAAGCTGATTAGTAGCCTTGATCTTCGCCATTGTGTTTGGTTCGAGCAGGGTTGTTTTAACCTTATACTCTTCCATTACCGTATCAACAACCTTCTGTTGGATTTTAGGTGATTGGAAAGGTCTTCGCACGCCAAGATTATGGAGATTAGTTTCTTCTATCATAGCTTGAATTTTGGGAGATTCTAAAGGACTTTTAGCACCCAACTCTTCTAGCCATTTAGCTTCTAGTTCATCTCGCAAAGGCCCTTTAGCCCAATTATGCCTGCAATTATAACGATCCATCATCGTCGCTTCAGTAGCTTCAACAATTTGATCGTGATAAATCGACCGAATATCCGGAATCTCCAAATCGTTCTTAACCGCATAGGTCTTAATCCAAGCAGTAAAACTTTCCGGAGATTTTCCAAACACTTTCGCATACTTTTTAGGATAACAATCACCGGAAATCACCAAATTGAAAAGCGTAGGGAAATCCACGGAATCATAAACCTTGCGATTCTTCGGTTTATCTTCAACTACCTGGTTAGTTTTAAGGCAGTAAAACTTTCCAGTTTCCAAGCACTCTTCTAAAGTTTCCTTACTCAACATTATAGTATACCTAAAATTACAATTTTAAAATACTATATTATACTACTATCAAAATAAATTCAACTTTTAAAATCTTGAAACTTCGCTTTCCGCGAATTGATCTGACAAGATATCAATCGCATTTGAAGTGCAGAAATTCACCTCATTAACGTTTAGCATCTCCGTGCAATCTTTAGATAACACCAAGAATAAGCCGAATGGAGAATCGATAAAGTCACCAACTTGGACATTCTCCGGTTTAATCATCATCAAATCTTCACTATCGATGAATCGCTTATCATAAGATTCGTATAAATCACCGGTCAATTCTTCATATACGCGTTCCGCGCGATCTAAGATTTTTCCATCTCGCATAATTCGAAAGCGTTTGGTGCAATCTGGGTTGTAACTTAATTCAGATTTAGTTACCATAACGATCTGTTCTTTCAAATCTTTTGAGGTTGCTACTACCACAAATACTTTATCATTCTTTTTAAATTTAGGTTTCATAATTTCTCCGGTATCTCCTGTTAGTTACACTCTCAAATCTACAATCTCTACATATTCGTCTGAAAGACGAGCTTTGTAATAATCCATCAAAATGTTAATTTGCGATTCTTCCAAATCGCGTTGGAAAATTTCAGTTTCCGGAGTGGTTTTAATTTCGGTCACTGAAACCCGTTGAACAACAATTTCGCCACTCCAAATTTCATCTTTTAGCTGGGAAGCTAGGTTTTGAAAATCTTGGTGATTGCGCGAATTAACAATCCAGCAAATTACAATTTTACCGAAATTTGGGCCTTGAGCCCATAGCGCTTCAATTAGAGTATCGCGATCTTCTTGAGTTTTAAGCGTATCAATAATTACAAATTTCATATAATCCCCATTAAGCCCATAATGTGATGTGACGGTAAACTTTTAGACCTTTTAGAGTATCCGGTGATTTTAGTGCTACTGTACAAGACTCTAAATCTAAAGTTAATTCCAAACCTTGATGATGACCTAAGCTTAACAAGAAACCATTAGGTCCTTTGATGACATCACCAGCTCGAAGAAAATCTACCGGAATTTCAAAGCAATCTTCCGTATCCCAGATAAAGCGCTTATGCACATATTCTGGATCATTGATTGAATATTGCCCGCCATCTACTACCATTTGAACTACTGCAGTAGCGCGAACTGGAGCTAAAGCTCCGATTGCGGTTAAGCGGATATCATCACACATTAACTTGGTGTTAGTAAACGTATTATACGTTACTGCTCCGGAATAAAAAGTATTGTTAAAACCAATAAAGACTTGATCCTCTTTCACATAGATTTCTACTGGTTGATTTTTGAAAGTTTTTGAAACTTGTTCTACCTCTGAAAATGATTTTGCATGTTTAGCCATTTAGTACTCCTATATCCTAAGGCTCTGATTATTTCAATAATTTTGCTTGCATTTCTTCCATAATCCGCGCATTGAACGCTTCTTTGGTAGTTTTACGGAAGATCCAATTTTGCGGTTGACCTTGCGCAATAAAGTAGTTCGCTACATAGATGGATCCAGCTTCAGTTTCTAAAGATTCTAGTTCCACTTCACTTACTACTTCACCGGTATAGTCTTCGATTTCAGATTGGATTTCTAATAAGGTCGATGCTTCAAAAGCAGATAAGGTACTCTCACCTTCATAGTTTGTAATTACTTCGATAATCATTTTGTAATCTCCTAAATTGATCTTATCTCTTTATGTGACGTATTATAATAGAAATTAAAACATAACACAATACCCAAACTAAAGTTTTTACCTATTAAAGCAATAAGAAAAACCTCTTAATCTTTCGACTAAGAGGCTTTTAAATTTCGGTTACCGGAACCCACTAGCTTTCAAACTATGATTTTTGAACAGTGCGTAAAACGCTTTCGCGTAATGCTTTATCTTCGAATTTACCACCGAACCATTCCGTAGTTAATGAACCGTCGTGAGATTGCGAACCGCGAAGATATTCACAAGTGTGTTTAGCATTGAACACACCTACATACACATCCGGAGTTTGAGCAGCTTCGCTTACAGCGCGATATAACTCTTTAGTTAAATCTTCTTGGATAGTTGGACGACGCGCAACATGATCAGCGACACGCTGTAATTTTGAAATACCAAGAACGAAATCACCCGGAATGTAGCTAATGATAGCATATGAACCGTCTCCAATTAACGTTCCGTAAGGAAGGAAATGGTGACTACAAACTGAACTTAAATCTACACGTTTAGTTACTGGTAACGGTTCACTTGGAACTAAATTGGTACCCGGTTCGCTCGCGGGGAATGTCGCGATGCGCGGTGGTTTTGCATAGCGACCACACATAATTTCGTTATCGCATTCCAAGCTATCTCCAGTGATAGTCTTCGCCCAGCGTTGAGCTGTCCCGATATTTCCTACGGAAAGATCTTGAATTAAGTTACTGTCTTGACGATCGAATTTTAGAATATCTAAAACCTCTTCCATTTTTAAACCAGCCACCCAACGCATACACAATAGGGTAGGTTCATCGATAGTTTGACCGGATTCGAAAATGTTACCGCCCGCGGCGAAAGGTTTAAGATCACGTAATTTTAGTAACGTAGTTAACAAATTCTCATTAGGATATTTCGATTTGAAATATGCCTGTAAGTTTTCATATTGCTCCGTTGAAAGTTTAAGATCTAGGTGAATATAATCTAAGATTTCTGCGGCTTGATTATGATTAATCGCATTCTCCGTACCGATAGCACGAGAAAGAGTGTCAATATGCCCAGTAAAGAAGCTAGGTGTAGCTTTTGGTAATTTATCTAAAGTTGTCATAGAGTTTCCTTGTTTGTTGGATACTTAGTCTATGAAAAGATTTGAGGTCTGCAAGATTTACACCGGAGGTGTAAATTTGCTTGACGGCAGATCCTTTCGGTTTCCTAATCATTTAAGATTACATCGTTTATTATAATAACTCACAATATAAAATTCAATGATTATTTTGATTTCCGGATCGCGGAAAATAAAAGCTCTGGCGGGAAGCCAAAGCTTTGGAAGAATCGGAGAACCACTAGGCTTTGTATGACCTATGAGAGAAAAGTCAGTGACGTCAGCACTCAAACTCCGGAATTTTATAGTGGTTTTTCCACAGGAGATAATATTTGAATTTAGTTGCGATATCTCATCAATGCTAATAGACGTTCTTGCCGGATCTGACATTAGCATTGACGGAAATCGGCTCTTCCTAATGTTTAAAATGGTTGCGGGTAGCAGAATCGAACTGCTCTAAGGCACTTTGGCCAGCGGGGTAATGAGCCCCGTGAGATCCCAGATCTCTAACCCGCTATTGTTTATTTAATATAAATTCTTTATAGTCAAGACCGCACTTTCGCCACCCAACATACAATGTGGAGTTCGCGAGACCCTTAGTCTTAGCGAAAGCCATTATCGACATGTTGGATTCTTTCCATTCTTCAAAAAGAGCTTCGTAATCATGAATGCGCGTTTTGATACTTATGCGCTTACCGGCTTGCACTCGAGTGCAGGCATCGCAACGTGTACTGTTAAACATCTGGCGTCGCATGATAGTAGCACCGCAATCCTCGCAGATGCGCACTTCTTTTATTTTCATCCGTTCGTGTTTACTGATATAACCAAAGCCGCCGACTACGCCGTTTTCGGTTTGTATTACAACCTTCCGCCCTTTAATAAAACCTTCGGGTATTTCATCCCCAGGTTTAAACTTTTTGTTTATCTTAAGTTCTGGGTGGCAGTACCAAGATGTTCCATATTGGCTATTACCCTCGCCAGTTTGATACTGGGAGTTAATCTCACCGATCGCCTTGGTGTAATCCTCACGAAAATGCTCAAACATCTGAGAGTTCTTAACTTGAGAGCCGTCTCTACCGGACCTCATGCGATTGAAAGCGAACAACATTCTAGCATAATCCATACCACCTTTCGGTTTATAGATCTTACAAAGCAATAAATGAGCTATAAAATGTTCACGGTAAGTGAGTTTAACGAGGTTTTCTTTCTTATTAGAACCACCTAGTGATCTAGGAACAATATGATGGCGTTCGAATTTCTCCGTAGGAGGATTTTCGATGCGCTTCTTAATCAAATTGTCATAAATCTTTTGATAGTCCATATCGAATTTGGCATTCCCATCGGGTCACGATCCCGAATTTTCACTGTGAAAGAGTGATGTCCTAACCAATTAGACGATGGGAACATTTTAACTTAATTTAAATTCTAATAATCTTTTATAGAGTATTTATTATTTTACGATTTTATTGAAAAGTCCATCTACAAACTTATCTACCGCGTCACCTCGAAGCCATTCTGGTAATTGAACAATAGTTAAGCGATATTCATATTCATCCCAATCATCGTAATCTTTGTATGAATGTAATGTGCTCTCCACGTAAACGGGCTCCTCGCGGAGAATAGCATCCAACTCATCCAACAATAGTTCGTTGGCGTCATCAAAACCCATCGCAGTTACTGGGTAATCCGAGTACTCTAAAAGCTCTTTCAATGCTCGGAAATAATCTGAACCTTTATGGAACCATTTTCCAGCCCAACATTCGCGGATAAGGTCATTGAATTGCTTCTCTTTGTATTGAGTAATAGCCTGTTCCGTTGGGTAATCAGTTACTTTAATCCAATCTGAGGTATCATTTACACGAGTGTACAGCATGCTACCATCCCAGATGAAGTCTTCGTTATAATCATCGCGATTATGGCGATCGAACTCGAAAAATTCCACTTTAGTGGATCTTTTCGGTTCGTGATCCCGCATATTTTGAATTACCGAGAACGCAATTTCTTCTGCATCAAGGTGCATAGCGAGATAATGAGTTAACGGTTCTGGGTATAAAGACAGAGCGTCGATCAAACCTCGCAATTTATGCGCATTCGCAAATTCTGCGAAGCGATCGATGATTTCATCTTTAGTAAATTCAGTAGCAATTTTAATGGTGTGAAGCTCATCATTCTGTTTGAATAATACACGCCACACGTATGTTTTCGGTAAATTGCTCATTATTTGCTCCTGATAATCCTGTGTTTGTCCTGTGTTTAAATTGGTGGTTACTATAAGACTCGAACTTATAACAAATTCCCTATGAAAGAATCGCTCTACCAATTGAGCTAAGTAACCTTATCTGGCGGAAAGTGAGTGACTTGAACACTCAGATCGCTATCGCAACCGACGGTTTAGCAAACCGCTCCCTTAACCTTTCGGGCAACTTTCCTAAAACTGGAGGAAGATGTGAGATTTGAACTCACGGAACCTTATTCAGATCCGACGGTTTTCAAGACCGTTGCAATAAACCACTCTGCCAATCTTCCATAGTAAGCAGTTTTACATCTTGCTTAGGATCATCGCCTTCTTCAGCTATATTAGCTTGCAAATAAGTTGTGCATTGCGGAATTGAATAAAATTCAATACACAATGCCAGCTCTTATTGGGCTTCCATAATTTAATGAAATACTCTTACTGCTGATTACTGGTTTCTATAATTAAGACCGAGTTTTCGCCATCTCTCGTATAAATGCCATAGTGAAATGTTATACCTGCATTGGGATGCGAACTGTCTTACCGTTAAACCAGATTCTAAAAATTCATGAAAGAGCTCTATATGTTGCTCGTCAGTGAGATAGTCGCGCCCTTCAACTTTTAAATTTGGATTCAGTTTGTAGTGGGTGGATTTACATTTAGTACACCAGTCGCACTTACGGCGCCTACGCGCTTCAAACTCCTCACCACAATAAATGCAGGTTCGCTTATCGTATTTGACTATCGCGCTACTGCGGCCAAATCTAACGCGACGCTCACCTTCGTGTAGAGGTCTACCCTCTATTTTGCGGCCTTTAACAAACCCGTCTGGTATTTCATCATCATAGTGAAAGAGCTTATTAATGTTAAGCTCTGGATGGTAATACCAAGATTTGCCATATTGGCTATTACCTTCACCGCTTTGAGCTTCGCACATCATTTTTGAAAAGTCTGTCCTAAAGTACTCGAACATGCGAGAATTCTTAATACACGTTCCATCTCTACCAGCTTTCATCATACTGAGAGCTCTAAGCATCGGGAAATAATTTCGCGTACCGCGATGAATCATACAAAGCAATAAATGAGCTATGTAATGTTCACGTAACGTGAGCTTAACAATATTTTCTTTATCATCAGAGCCACCTAAAGATCTTGGGACAATATGGTGTCGCTCGAATTTCTCCGTAGGAGGATTTTCGATGCGTTTCTTAATTAAATTGTCATAAATCTTTTGATAGTCCATTAAGCTCCTTTAATTCTACCACTCTTCCGATTTAATTTGGTCTCGGATGCAAAAATCGAATTTGCGGCCTCTCGCTCCCAAACCAGATGCTCTACCAAGCTGAGCTAATCCGAGATAATATGGTACCTGAGAAAGGACTTGAACCTTCACACTAAAAGTATCGGAATCTAAATCCGACGTGTCTACCAATTCCACCACTCAGGCATTTAATTTGGCGGTGCTAGTGGAGCTCGAATCCACGATCTTCCGCGTGACAGGCGGATATTCTAACCAACTGAACTATAGCACCTTAATTTCAAAAATTCTTAAGAATCACAACTACAACGAGACATTTCAGCTGGTACCCTCTATACTTTGTCTACCTACATTAGTGTAACTGGAGGATTCGAACCATCCGACGCCCACCTCCTTCCGGAAGCCGCTCTACCCCTGAGCTAAGTTACAAATTATAGTTGTGATTATTAAGAATTTTCTCAATCAACATAATGTATTATATGATGTTTTAAAATTAAAATCAACCATTATTTTCAAAATTTTTGAATTTCTTTTGCCCTACGCAACGTGTGAAATTCTAAGCGTCGATGATACGGTTCATCCCAACCTGGTTGTTTGGGTCGCACAACTCTAACACCATTAAGCACTTCGTTTGCTCTAATAAGACAAATCCCCTTTCAGTTTTTAGAAGTAGGAAACCTTCTGAAAGATTTGAATTGAGAAGTTTAAACTCTTACTCAGGAACTGGATTGTCATACCTACGTATGAGAATTGGATACCAATCTCTAGATAAGACCATGAGCACCTCAATCGACCACAGCGATCCAGCTTCACCGTAGTTAGTGTCTTACTCATTTCAATATCATCTATTCAAAAATAACATTGAAATGAGTAATGGTCCCCTGGGTAGGGCATGATCCTACAGCTTTTCGATTATGAGCCGACTACTCTAACCAATTGAGTTACCAGGGGGTATAAATGGGGGGGGGTGGAGACTGGGGTGGGATTTGCGCCCACGAACGATGGATTTGCAATCCACGCCATTAACTACTCTGGTACCCAGCCATTGATTTTGATGAGATAACTTAACACTAACGGAAGTTTGGTGCCTCCGGATTTTCGATGTTTTATTGCCTTCAAGCTTTAAATTATCTCATCAAAATCTCCGCTTTCGCGGAAACTTTGAGATTTGGCGCTCCGAGTGTGATTCGAACACACATCAATCTGTTTAGAAGACAGATGCCTATCCCTTAGACTACCGGAGCTTTATTCAACTACTCTTCGTCGACGTACTGCTCTAATACACTCAAATATCGGTCAACTACGCGCATCGCGTTTTCTACCAATGCGATCTGCTCCGGATCATCCAAGAATCGATGTGGTCGCAAGTAACCACCTACGAAAAGATCGTAGTATTCGTCATCCATTGACGATTCTGCTAAAATTTCTTTACCTTCTTCAGAAACTTCGAAATTGATAACTTCCATTTTTAATCCTCTGTTTATTAAATTATAACGCACGTAAAATTTTAGCAAACTCAGTGCTTGCACCACCATTGTCAATATTCCATCTGTTCGCTTTCGCGAAAGCTTGGGAATCTTCTTCTGATAATTCTACGTATTGAGTTTTCATGTTGTCTTTAACTGCATCTAACTTATCGCTTAACTCATTAGTTAAGATAACTAACTGCTCTTTGCGGGATTCGTAGAAAGCGATAGCTTCAATATCTCCCGCATCTACTTCCAAAACAGAATCCAACGCATTAGTAACAGAATCTAACTCGTCGTAACGACACATTAAGATTCGATGTGTTTCGAACAATTCCGCGTTGACGCGTAAATCAAGAGCAACAAGACGATTGCGAATCTCTGTATCGAAATCTCTGTATCGAAATCTAAAGTGCCGCGGTTTGCTGATAAATCTTTTAATGTAACGTCGATGTCGTTTAATAAAACTTGCATTTCTAATCTCCTGCTTCTTCTGTTCTGTAAGAGATCATTATGATCTCCTAATCAATGAATGTATTATAATCCACCTAAACTAAGAAATCAACTGAAATTTGCTGAAAATGCTGAAATTTTCAAAAATTTTACCTATTGATGCGATAGGTATCAGCTATTCCCGCAACCCCGTTATTCCACATCCGGAAGAGCCAAGAACTCTTTGAACGAGATAGGTTCTAAACCAAAATCTTTCGGTCTGTTGAACGAAACATCGCAGTTAGCCCCTTGAAGTTTCATCATGACTAAAACATCACCTTGGGCTCCGCGCATTACCACGTAAGTAATCAAAGTATCTCCAACCATCTTTGGTGGCTGGAATAATTTTTCAATTTGATAGCCTTTGCTGAAAGCAATATCTACCGCGTTATCGAACTTGGTTAGTTGTTCGTCTGTAAAATCTAATTTCACTTTTTGTTTTTGCATAATTTTTGTTAATAGGTACTTAATATATTGTTTTAGAAACTGGGTGATTTTAAAGTTTGCGATACGCTAAAGCTTGCGATATTCTACAAAATATCCGGTAACCGGAAGATCGGTGTACTCGTCGACATCCGAGAACGCGCTGTAAGCGACTCGCTCGAAACCCTCTTGAATGAAATTGTCTTCAGTCCATCCAATAACCGGGAACATCAACGGGTATTGCGTATACGCAGTTTCTCCGTTGCGCATATAGCAAGGACGATGCGATTTCACATCACAATCAAATTCAGTCACATACCAAGTATCAATCTTATCTTTTAACTGATTAAGAATATGAACCCCGCCAATGGCGATAATTTCTTCATCGTGATCCGCATTTCCTAACGCGTATTCATTCAAATACTCTAAACTAGGCCAGATTACAAGCTCTTGATCGTTCGCGGCAGCGACAATTTCAAGTTTGTTCGCTAATGCGTTATTTGTCGTAACAACAATATTCTTGCGGTTTGGCAAGAGTTTGCCGGTCTCTTCGATTAACGCTCGAGCGGTATTAGCCCCCATCAAAACGGTTTTACCTTTAGTAAGTTGAACAAACCAACGCTTATCCAATTTGCTATTGATTGGCTGATAGTAATTGGTATTCCCCCCGCGGAGACCCACAATACCGTGTCGATCAGTGCAGTATACTGCAGATAATTTCATATTCAATCCTCCGGATTAACGTTGTTTATTTTGAAGATTATTCGCTTTATAGAAGTCCATTAATTTAACTTCTTCTTGAGCGGTTTTAGCTGTTGGTTCAACTGTAGAGAAAACGTAAGCCGTTGAGATAGCGCTTGCTAAGCAGATTGCACCGATTACTGTGTAAGCTAAAGTTTGTAATTTGTTCATTTTGAATCTCCTGCGATTACTGTTAAATGATTTGATGCCTTATCAATCTATGATGTGTATTATAAAGCATCCAAACCGGGATGGCAACCCCTTTGGGTAAAAATTTTTATTTTTTCATGGTTGAAGAGTTTCGGTCACCGAAACTTTCAAAGTTAAAAAAAAAATTTCGAAATAATCGAAAATCTACACTTTAGTGTAAAATCGAAAATTTCGAAATTTTTGTAGTGGTTTTATTATAATATCATTCAATTCGAATCTTACACTTTCGGTGTATAATCGAAAAATTTTTGAAAATCAAACCTTGAAGTTTTGGTAACCAAAACTCGAACAATTCAAAATATTTTTTGAGAATAAAAAATCCCCAAACCTTCACTTTAGTGATAACTTGGAGATTTTTAGATTTCAACTATCTCGCTACGGAGAGATTTTTTAAATCTTTATTACTTACCAGATGAACCGAAACCACCGGAACCTCTTTGTTGGGATTCCTCATATTTCGCCCATTGCGAAGGATTGAGTTCTTCAAAGAAGATTTGAGGCTTTTTATGCACTACAACCTGTGCGAAGTATTCGCCTTTGGCGATAGTTACCGGATATTTGGTATGGTTCATCACTTTGACCCCGAAGTCTCCGGTGTATCCGCCATCTACAATTCCCGAATGTAGCAACAGGGACTTCTTGAAACCAAACGAACTACGTAAATGGATTTGCATGTAGTAAGGTTGATCTTCCGGAATAGAAAATCTCACCCCTACAGGCACCACAGCGTCATTACCAGGAAGAATTTCTATGGTTTCTACCGCCGCAATATCAAAAGCTGCGGAAGTTCCGTTGTAAGCGCAACGAGGTTCTTTCGCATCAGGGTGATCTTTGATCATTTTGATGGTTACGTGGTCTTTGTTGCGATTTACTGGGAATAAAGTATTGTATAAACGTTTAGCTAAAGCTAAAGCTTCTTCAGCTTGTTCAACTGTTTTGAAACACGCTAAGTTTTGGAAGGCAAACCCTGCTAAAGTGTCTAGTGAGTTCGCTTCTAATGAACCAGAACAGCGAACTTTATCTCCAACTACGTAGTATAGTGGATTTTGATCTAATTGAATTTTAGCCTTCTGTAAAAGATGTACATCACCTATGTTGACAATGCTATCGAATTTATAAGCCAAGTGATCAAAGAACTTACCGTTTACGGTAAAATTGAAAGTGTTCTTATCGAACTTGACTTCCGGTTCTTGCTTTTCCTTACCCGCAGAGTAAAGGGTTAAAATAGCCGCTAAAGCGACTTGATGTTGTGGTAACATTTGCATTTTGTTTCTCCTAAAAAAAAATTAATTGAATATATTAGCCCATTCATCTACTACTTCAAGCGAACCTGGTGAACCCGAACTGGACTCCGTCTCTTTACGCCCTTCTCTCATCTTTTGATCTAACGCTTTCGCGTTTTCTTTATCGATGCGATGATGTTCTTCTAAGATTTGCTCTACTTGTTGAACGTTAGTTTCAAACAGATCTCGCATTTCTTTTCGAGCTTCTAAAGATTTTGGAATTTCCGGATCTTCGAATCTCATTAACTCGTAATTTACCCGCATCGGGAAAGTTTCGGTTTTACCGGTATACCGGTTTTTGGTAATCTTACAGATGATATCTCCCTTCTCTTTCATCTCTTCTGTTTGAAGTAAGAACATCAAAAAGTCCGCTGTCATTACACTACCCATAGAATCAGAAACCGCCGAGTTGTCCGCTTCCAAGTTGTTGGTCGCTCCGCGATTTAGCTGGTTTGCGCTGATTATCGGGACGTTTAAGCGTTTCGCGCAAGCGCGAGTTTCTTCCGCTATAGATTTGATATAACTATACAAACCCGCTGAAGGTGAAATGATATCAGATTTCATGATACCAACATAGTCTACGAATACAATATCGAAATCTAAGTTCTTTTCATTTTTAAACGAGTCGACTAAATTTTCGAGTTGTAATGGGCTAAAGCTATTTGCTGGATAATCCTTAGACCAGAAAGTTCCGCAACCTTTCAATTTGGCATCATTTAATTTTTTGATGAACAAATCTTTATTGAAATGTCTAGGAACAAAGTCTGCAATCGGCATCTCTAAAGTATTCGAGTGTACTCGCTTCATTACTTCTTCCGCAGACATTTCTAAACTCACTAACAGCACATTCTTCCCAGCTTTGATAAACCCGGAAATCAAATCCGTCATCATTAAAGATTTACCAACACCGGAAGGCGCTAATATCAAGTTCAAAGTCCCAGGTAAGAATCCAGGTCCTAATCTTTCATTCAACGAATAATGCTGGGTTAATAAACCAGTAGTTTCCTGCGAATAGTAGTCGATAACCGCCGTAGCATCACTAAACTCAATACCCAAATCACTATCAATATTGACTTTAGCTCGTTCGTCTAAAATTTGCTCCGCTTTTCTTTTGAGTTCGTCATTTTTGGTTAACAAACCTTCACTGCCGATCTCCAAAGCTTTTAAGTAAAGGGCATCTTTAACGAAGGATAATGTTTCATCGCATAACTTATCGGTATTATATTTCGAAGTATCCAATTCACCAATAGATTGGATTTCTTGAAAAATTCGATTTCTCAGATCCTGATTTTGAGTGTCTTTGATTGACATTTCAAGGTCACCCAAACTCGGAGGTAGAGAATATTCCTTGTAATGTTTCTTAATAGAATTGAAGATATCTCTTCGCTCTTGCGAAAAGAATTCTGGTTTTAAAATACCCAGAACCTTTGAGAAATACTCTTTATTCGCGGTCAGCGAACCCAAGAGAATTCTCTCAAATTTCTGTTCTGGGGTAATTGCGGTTGTTGACATCCGTACTCCTATGGCTGCTTAAACGGTAATAGAAACCTCACCTTTCTTACTTATGAAGATATCCAAATCAGAAGATCGGTAAGCTTTCTGATCGATAAGATTTAATAGATCATTTATTGTAACCGGAACTGGTACATTTCTCAACTCAAAATTATTTTGAGAGAATGGACCTACATAGATTTCGAAATCTTTAGTAATTCCAAGGAATTTTAAGAATGCAGTATCAAGCAAACGCTCAAAATCTCGACGGGTAAAATGCTCAAAGTTTGCCGCTTTTGTGCTAAAAGATTTCTCGTAATCTGGGCCATTATAGATGGTAATGTCTGCGCGAGTATTACGCTCATCATAGCTCATTAAGAACTGATTATCAATTAAGATATCCCGTTGTTCGCCGTTGGCGATATTTTGGATGAATTGCATAATTTCTTCGTAAGTTTTGGTTTGAATAGTCATAATAACCTCCGTTTCAATTTACGGGTATTATAATCCATCTAAAACAAGAAATCACCCCCGTTTGGAGATTTTATTTAGATTATCGTAAGCAAACCATACGCTCCACCAGCATGCCGAACAGGCAATTCCGCCAATAGCGGCAGTCTTCCAATTGTAGATTTCCGGGTTACCCGGTTCCTTGAATAACAAGAAAATATAAAGTTCAGTTAGCCCAAAGCATACCAAGGAAAGCATAAGACTTACACAGAGCGCAAACATCCAGAAAACTTTATCTTTCTTAGTTTGTTTCGCTGTCATTTGAGACCCCCGCAACACCTGGAACGTTTACATTGGTGTTTTGCCATTTGAAGAACTCACCGCGATAGCTTTGGTTAGTAAGATTCTTACGGAAATCTAACAAACCCCAGATGCTCCAAATCCAGAATCCCACGATGGAGATTAATAAAAGTATCGTCAGCGAAGTGCCTACGCTCAACTGAGTAAACCCGTATACGGGATGTTGCGGTTCATTACAACCAGTTAAACCAGCTAACATCGCTACTAAAGCGCTAGCTTTAAGAATTTTTGTTCGTTTCGTCATTTTCCGACTCCTTACCTAATAATTTCAAATCATTTACAATCGATAGCACTACATCGATCAACCATCCTAATAATAAGACCCCAAACGCAAACATTAAAGTTAGCGTAGCTAGGATCATCACAAGAATAATAGAACTAAATTCTAAAAATAACATTTAGGTCTCCCAATACTGCTCCATTAAAGTATAAGGTATTATAGTATGTTTATTATAATAAATCAACCCAATTCAAATTTTTTTTCATAAGTGGTAAGTTTCGGTGACTGAAACTTTCAAAGTTCAAAATAAAAAAAAATCTCTCACTACGGAGAGATCTTTAAAAATTTTAAGCTCGTTTACTAATAAAATTGCTAGAAGGTCTTGAAGGTAAGAAAACTTCAGTGCATAGATTGCTGGAGCCGATATACTCGTTTAACATACTTACTTTGTTTGCGTTATCGGTATGGAACAAGTAGATGTTACCAGTTTCAGCGCGTTGCTTACAGAAAGATTTCCAAACTTCGCGAGCTTTAATTTTCTTGGTGTTTGGGTCATCTAAGTATTTTTGATAAGCTTTCTCAAACTCTTCTCCATACAAACCGTAAAGATCTTGAGCTTCATGCGGACTCACCAACGCAATCTCTTCATCATTTTCTACTTTACGAATAAAGATATCATTTACCTTTAACGCGTATTTTAATCTACGAGCTCGGTTTTCATCAGTACCGCCGTTAGATTTCAATACCAACAAATCCAAAATATCTTGGTGATACCAAGGGTAGTAAATGCAAAGAGCTCCAGGTCTTGTGCCACCTTGATTGAACGCAGTTACCGTAGCTTCAAATAATTTTAAGAATGGAACTGGACCTGAGGTTACCCCATTGCTAATCAAACTTCCGCGAGCGCGGAGTTGTGAAATATCGATAGCCACCCCGGCGATGTTTTTAGACATTACGCCAAGTTTGTGATTGATGTCTAAAATGCTATCAGTGTGATCCCCTACGGTCATCAATACGCAACTCGAGGTCTGTGGGCGGTTGGTCATCGCGTTCACCATAATTGGGGTAGCCAACGTAAATTTATGCAGGCTGATATTGTCATAGATTCGTTTACATTCTTTCAAACGTTCTTCATCCGGTAAATTAGCCGTTAAGAACATCGCTACGCGCATGTACGCAATTTGCGGAAGTTCTTTGATGGTTGAGATAGATCCGTTAGCCGGGTGTTTTACGTCGCGTAAATTTAAGCAGTATTTCGAATGAAAAATAACCGCGGCTTTGTAATTGAATTTAAGGTCGCGAGCTGGCTTCAAATAATCGTTAAGGTCTTCAATTTCACTTTTGGTAAAAGCTTCCGGGAATTTGATATTTGAAGCTTCTTTAAGAATGTTGATGTGTGGATATTTACCGCGATAATCTTTATTCTTAACCCCTTCCAAATACAGGATGCCGGCATAATTTTCAAATTGTGGAGAAGCTGGGGTAATTCGACGGCTGGCTACGCGCTCAAGGGCAGAGATCACTTCGCTAGTGCGAAGCGTAGTTCCGATTTCTTCGAAGAAGTCACTTAGCAAGGTTTTTGCCGCGTCTTCCGGGATCCCGATCTTTTCGAGGAAGCTTAACATTTTATGTTCGTTGAAGTCTTCGATGCGCCCATCGCGCTTCATAAATTTGATTTCTTTGATTGTTTTTAACATGTTTATCTCCTTATTCACTTATACCGCACACGCCACACATTCATCTTCAGTCTCAATCGCTTTCTGTTGCTTGATATAATATAAACTCTTGACACCAAATTTCATTGCGTAAGTATGCAAATCAGTGAACTCTCGTAAGCTGTCTACTTTCTTGAAATATAATGTAACAGATTGGCCTTGATCTAAATATTTTGCGCGAACAATCGCGTTAGTTAAAAGGGCTTTTTGATCGCAGTCAAACGCAGATCTGTAGTATAGGTGATTTCGGCGTAGATTCGGAGCTAATGCCGGTAAATTTTTAGTTCCTTCCTCCTTGTAAACTAAATCATGCACCGGCTCGGTAGATTCTGTCGCGTTGATTGCTTTACCAGAACTCGCGGTTGGGGCGATCGCCATAACTTGCGCATTTCGGATACCGTATTTCTTAATTTCCTCACCAAGCGCATTCCAGCGATCTAGTTTACCAGAACTTACGAAAGTTCTACCGTACTCGGTAAGTTCCCAAGCTTGTGGGAAGTGTTTTAATGACATATGAACCGGAGTAAGACCTTCAGCCCATTTTGTGTTTTTAAATTGTTTAAACGCTCCAAGTTTCTTAGCACGTAACATACTTGCTCTATAGAGCTGATAGCTAAGGTTATCCATTAATTCATCTTGGAATTCTGCCGCTTCTGGAGAATCAATGAAGATTTGTTGCGAAGCTAGCAAGTTGGTGAGATTGGTTAACCCAATTCCCATATACTTGTATTCGTCGTTGGTAATTTGACCTTCCGTTACCGGACAAATACCAAATTCGATGGCTAGATCTAATGCATCTACTGCGCATTGCGCAATTTCTTGCTGTTCCTCCGGGGTAGAGTAATACCATTCGTAGATGTTGATACTCGCTAAATTACAGAGAGCTACGTCTCCCGACGTACGCTCCGAATGAATTTTGATTTGGTTTTCCATTATGCTACTCCTAATATCGCTATTTTAAATGGAAGTTTTTTATAATAAACGCATCAATTCAAAACAACACGCTAAAGCGTTAAGTTGTTTATCTTTTGCGGATGAATGATAACTTTGATACTTCGCTAAAGCGATAACTCCGTTGATTAAAGCTTCTTGCTTGTCTCCAAATATTAGCTCGATATGCTCACCTAAATATCCAAAGATGTGATCGCAAGATCCTAATCCGTAAACTAAAGTTCTTACTTTGTTGATGTCCTTTTGTTTCATCAAAATCATCAATTCATCTAATTTGTTTGAATCGCCAACATAAGAATATTCGAACACTTTTGTCCCATCTTCCTTGGTATGCAATCCAGCGCCTAACGCTCCGATCATTGATCGAATTTTAGGGAAGTTAGATTTGATTACTTTAAGAAGATCATCTCTTTCATACTGGACATTTTCCTTTGCAAGGATGTATTCCAATCTTGAAAGAATCGGTTTAGCGATTTGAGCCGGTCCAAAATTATTAAAATCATAAACTTCTAAACGATCTAGTAAAGGCTCAATGATGTTCTCTTTGAAGTTACCGGTAAAGATAAAACGCACATTGCCACCAAAATTATCGATAAAGCCTCGAAAGGCGGCTTGACCTTCTTTTGAGAATCCATCAAACTCATCCATTACTACAATTTTTACGCAATCGCGTAAAGCTGTTTGACTAGCAAATTGCTGAATTCTTGTTCGCAGAATATCAATACCGCGCTCTAAGGAAGAGTTAATCCAAAGAGCTTCAGCGTTGAGTTCGCGCATTAAAACTTTAGCTAAGCTCGATTTACCGGTACCTGGCAATCTTGAGAATAATCCAAGATGCGGCATCGTTTTACCACCATCAGAAATGTAAACGCGCAGTTTATCCTTGATATAATCTGGCAAGATCATTTCATCTAAAGTTTTAGGTCTGTATTTTTCATACCACACCGAACTTTGAAACAGCGAATCATAACCATCTACGGCAGATTTCGAGCTAAGTTCAGTTTCCAATTCATCCCACATTCATTACTCCTAATTTTATGTGCATGTTACTATAATTGTTAAGTTAGATTGTTATTATAATACATCTAATGTTATTTTTCAATCAATAAAAAAATCCCCGCTTCGGCGGAGATTTTTTAAGATTTGAAGGTTATAAAACGGTGCCTTGGTACTCGTCTAATAAGAACGATTCAAGTAGATAGCTGTGTTGCTCGTCAATTTCAAATTTGCCGATTTCTTTTACATTGGCGAATGAACGTTTAGCATCCGCGGTCACCTGGATAGAGTTGCCTTTAGATCTTACGATTAGGAAATAATCGCCAAAATCTAACCAAACGGCATCGCTTAAAAGACTTACGATTACCCGGTTAAGATTTAACTTCTCTTTGGTATCCTCAAATTTTGCCTTAACGTTAACGTTATCTACTTCGTACCAGATGCTAGATAATGGGATCAAACCTAGGGCGATTTCCGCGGTACGCTCAATATGCTCTTTACCACTCTCACTGATCCAGATAAGGATTCTGCGTTGAAGGGAAGTATCCGTTACTACGGATTTTGAATCTTTATCATAGTTTACTGATAGCGGCACTCCAGCGATTTTTCCACTAGATATGAGTTGTTTAAGCCCAATATTAGCGTCTTTAGGTAGCTCACCAGTAATACCGCGAGATCCACGAATAGCCGCTTCGGTTTGCTTAACACTGATAGGAATAATATCTCCATCTTTAACCGCTTGATTGAACTTCTCGTTGATAAGAGTAATGTCACCAGAAAGGAAGTTAACCAAATTTACTCCACGACGAATAAACAAAATATCCGCTGGGTTCCATTTGTCCCCTTTGATCTTAACATCTAACTGTCTTCCGGCTAATCTAGCGCACATACCTTTGAAAGCTTCCCATTTTTCACGAGCATACACTACATAGTTCGAGGTATCTGAAGACATTGGAGTGCCTTTGATGATATTTTGTGACACTTGGATGAAATTAGATGCATAATCCTTATTGAATTCCACCAGCATCAGAATATCATCTAGTTCTTTAACGGTTACGCCATCTAAGCGTTTTAGTAGCTCTAATTTCTTAGATTCATCCCGCATCACCTCCAAGAATTGCTCTATGTTATCATAGTTAGCTAAAGTAGCTACTGCCACGAAAGCTTCCATTTTGGCGGCGTTGGTACCGGAAGCGCGGAGACCTGGGCGTTCAATTTGACCTAGATTGTATGCAGTTCCATTTAACAAAATTTGGATTTTTGCTAAGTGTGGATTGGCTCCGGATTTTACTCCAAGCTTATCTTTCACTTCTTGGAAAGTTTTACAGTCGCGGATGTGCACGCGTTGACCATCTTTTAAAAATTCTGCGTCTGGGTTTTGCTCTTTGAATAAGTTGAATCTTCGACCATTTTCGCTTACCCACGAGGATTGGGTTGACCAATTTGCCATTCGTATCTCCTAAATTATAGGTTTGTTAAGTTGCTAAGATTATTTGACCACATTTGTTGAATGGTAGTCTTCTCAGTTTGTTTGATTTCTTGTTTAGTTTGCTTAATCTTTTCTTCTAGCGCAAGCACTTCTTCTTTCACCATTTTACCCATTGGAATGCGATGAAGATAGCCAAATCCTTCTTGCGAATCATTCGAGTCTTGGTAAAGTTTATTTTGCTTGAATAATTTATTCAAATCAGAAGATTTTAATTTTTTGAAGTCGATTTTATTATTAATCACTTCTTTAATTAACCATAAGATAGATTGATCTTTGGACATTTTGATATTCAAATTTTCTAAGATCAAAGCTTTGCGTTTTTCGATATATCCTAACTTGATATCTACGTATCGTTTTAGAATATCGAACGGAGTTTCCGCTTCGAAAATCTTATTATTTTCATCCATACAGGTGAAGTTTTCGGTTACCGAAGTTTGCAATTTGAATAGCTTGATGACCTGTTCTTTGGTTAAAGCAGATCCGGTGGTCTTCTTATCAAACGTTACTACAAATTTGAAGTTATCTCCGTCGGAGCAATCTTCATATTTTTTGAACTTTTTGTCCTCTTCTAATTTATCTAATACTTGTAGGTAAGATCTTAAATCGCTACCATAAGGGATATCTAAGATAGTAACTACGTTTTTGTCAATGGTGAAGTTTGCGGTGAACAACCATTTGAAAGCTTGTGGATTTTCAAAATCTCGCTCAACCGTACCATTGAAGTTCCCAACAAAAGGTTTCACTTTGTTGATCAACTCTAACGCTTTATAATCTCCAGATTCTAAGAAAACTTCAATGCATTTGATAATGGAATCTACTGGACGAGCTAAAATATTTTGGGCAAAGCCAGAACTTACCCCTTTACTACCATTTACGAGTAAAATTGGAAGTTCTGGAGTAAAGTACATAGGCTCAATTTTAGTGCCTTCGAAGGTTTGATTTACTAATAAGGCTTTATCGATATCCAGGAAGATTTCGCGTAAGCGATTATTCCCCGCCGCGAAGATATAACGACTAGCCGAGGCTTCCGGAATAGCTCGAGTACCAAAGTTACCTTTGCGCTTTAATAATGGAATTTGGTTAGTGGTTAAGTAATCTTGACCTAAAGTCACTACTACTCCATCTAAGCTCCCGTGCAGATAGTCGGCGTATTCCGCTGCTTTGGAAGACAGTTGAGAAACTTTAGTAAGCTCGGTAATTTTCTTATCTAGTACTGTGTAGATAACTTTACGGCTTGCATTTTTTAAGCCGTCAACCAAGCTAGCAATTTTTCGCAAGTTATCGTAACTTGCTTGATTTACGTAATCTTGTTCGAAGAAACGAACTGCGTTTATCCCAGGCATAAATCTCTCCTAATAAATAAATGTATTGTGTGAACGCGAAGGCGTTCTACTTTAGCTGTATTATAAACGAATAACAATAATAACAAAAGAAATATCTCGTCAATTCGCTCCTAAATTGATGAGACCTTCAAGAGGATCGAGTGCTCCTATCGATCCTCTTTTTTTTTACCTTTACCGTATTATAGTATACTTTTGAGTTTAGGTCAACTACTTTTGAAAACCGGCGTCGATGTAGGTGAATCCATCAATTGCGCGTTCGCGTAATTCTATAGAATCCAAGTCTTTCGTTGGTGTTAAACAATAGCATCTTGCTTTATCGATTTCATTCAAATCTTTAAAGTTGAGCCTTTCAATGAGACCTTCCGGGATCCCAACTTCATCAATTTCACCTAAATGAAATCTTACGACATCTCGGACGAAGTCCGGAAATTCGTAAATTTCAATGTCGGTGAATGATAATAGTGTAATCCCTCTCAGGTGGCATTCCTTAAATTTGTGGAAGTGGAAATCTTCGTCAAGTGGGGTTTTGATTACTTCTTTAACGTAAGGTCCATCTACGGAATGTCGGAAGAGCCCATTAACTTCAATTGCTAGACTATCACCGACAAGAAAATCTAATTCAAATAAATTTCCTCGTTTATTCCTCACGTCTTGATAACCAAATATATGATCCTTAAAGTCTACTGAGATGCTTTCCAAAATATTTCTCATGGCAATTTCCGGTTTAGAAAACCTGCGTTTAGGCAATTCGAGAAAACGTGACCATACGATGTATTGGGATTCTCCATATTCATTCTCAAGAAATTGGTAAATTTCCTCAACTAATTCTGGTGACGGTTTAGTGTTCTCTAATAATTCTTTATACTCCCAAACTTTCGCGTAACGCGGATCTTTCGATTTGCGCAATTCAAACAGATCATCTTTAAACTCTTGCGTTTTGAAAATATTGGTTTCACCGCAACTTTTGAGGAATGAATTGGCTTTCTTCTCTTTAACCCATTCTAATTGGGATACGTTTACTACACCGTGTTCTTCGAATAATGCTTGGGAAATTTCTGCTCTCTTCTCAGGATTTAGGAATGTGTATTTGTAACCAGTCTTGCCTTCATACGTGGCTTCTTTCTTACGCTTAACCCATTCTAATTGGGAAGGATTCTCCACTCCATGCTCTTCGAGCATTGTTTGAATGTAATTAGCACGCTCTTCCGGATTTTGCATCGAGTATTTGTAACCAGTCTTACTCTCATGGGTATCTTCCTTCTTTCGTTTAACCCATTCTAATTGGGAAGGATTATCAACTTGGTATCGCTCTTGGCAAGTTTCAACATGTTGTTGGTTCACTTCTTCGCGATATATCTGTCTGGTTTCCTTGCTAGATAGTATTGGTCCGCACGTCTTGAGGTAGTTGCGTATCCCGTGTTTAGGTAAACACAAAACTTTATGATAGTATTGAGGATATAATGCGCCACTCATAAACTGATCGTACATGGATTTAAGTAAATCTGGGTTAATCTCCCAGATTGGGTATCTCCCGTATTCTACCGGTTCATCCACAATCTCTCCGGTGCGGAGGTCAAAGAATTTTCCCTCCACTTTTGCTTGCTCTAAAATTTCCTTATTAATAATGCTCATTAAATCTCCGCTATGCTAAAATCATTGGCTAAGATCATATCCTTTCGTTTTTGACTATCGTCTCCTAACCACGCGTCCAAAATTTCCTCGAAACCTTCCACGTTAAGGTTCATTTTGTACAAGATACCGTCCATACCGACTTGTTTAATTACCGCATCGATGTCACTAGGGTCTAATGAACCTAGACCTTTGAAGTACATTAGAGATTCACCAGATTTGATGTCAACAGACCCTTCGATGTCGAAAGTCCAGCGGACTAGCTTACCATCTTTCATTGCACCTTTAACGGGTGTTTGAAGTTTGTAGATTTTATCTTTGTATTCTGGAAGATATTTCCATATAAAACCTAATAAAAGGCCGAAAATTCCCGCTCCGTCCAGATCTGCGTCTTGTGCACCTACGATCTTCTTAAAATCATTCTGATGAATAATCGCTAACAGTTCGCTGAGCTCTTTGTTCGCCGCGACTTTTTGTGCACTCGATTTATACGCGTTTAAGGGTTTCCCTTTTAATGCGTAGTATGCGATTCCTTTACGACCTAACGCTGGAACCAAACCACCCATCGCAGAATCCCCTTCTACTAACATTAAGATTTCGCGATCCCCTTGAGCATCCAAGAACTTGTCCGATTTGATTTTAGTTTTCTTTGCGTCCTTTAAAGCTTTCTTCTCTACGCGAAGTTCGCGAGCTTGCGTAGTAGCTTTGATAAAGTCTTTAATCTGTTTAGATTTCTTAACTTTTTGAACTAACGAATTTAGGTCACCAAGATATTCTCTAGTCTCTTTTGTTGAGTTGGTAATCTTCTCTTTTGTTTGGGAATTAAAACGAAGGTTTTTCCATCCACGGCCAATAAAGACAATTTGCAAAGTGTTCAACACATCAGCACGAGTACAATTTAATCCTTTTGTCTCCGACAATTCTTTAACAATTTCTTGTAATATAAGATCGATATGACTACCACCATCCGGTGTATTCAAACCGTTTACTACGCTGAAATGACTGGTTTTTTCGCTGTTAGCGATAACTAGCACTTGATAATCTTTAGTAGCGTGTTCAACAAACGGAGTTTCTTCGGTGGTAAATAGACTCGCAATTCTTTTAGGTGTTTTGATTCTTTTTCCATCGAAATAGAATTTGATATCCGGATAAGTTAAAGATAATACTACCAATCTTGTACGGATTACATCTTTAACATCTTCGCTGATTTCAGCCAAGCTGAATTTTGCGAGATCCGGCCAGAATGTAATATTAGTACCCGGTTCAGATTTCTTATATTCGATATTGCAATTGTGCAATAATGCATTATCTCGCCATTCCACTTTAGTAGTGGTGTCTTGGGTTTTGGTAACACATACAAAACGTTTACTAAAACAGTTTGTGGCAAAGGCGCCAACTCCGTTGGTACCCATCTGGCCTAAATTTTCTTCATCGTTGAAGTTACTACCAGCTCGAGCGTTTCCCAAAGCAATTACTACTGGAAGATCTTCGAATTCTTCGCGTGGCGCGACACCACAGGTTCTCGCTAATCTTTTGAATTTCTCCGGCATTGGGAAACCAGTAGAGTCATCTTGCACTTCTACCTTGTCTTCTGAAATCTTAACTTTGATAGTAGAACCTTTGCCGGTTTTGATGATGACGTCAACAGAGTTATCAATCACTTCGTTGATAATTTTGATTAATCCTGGTGCATACGTTAATTGCTTAGTTTGAAGTTTTGGTTCTTCGAACACATTTTCAAAGATAGCCGTTTCGTGTTGTTCATTGCTTACAGAGCCAATGTACATGCTTGGGCGATGCACTATATGCTCGCGGTCTGATAATTTCTTAATCTCAAATTTTTCTTTTACCATTATGATACGCTCCTTATTATTAAGTATGTTGTATTATAATATAACTAAAAATTAAAATCAACCCTTCGAGTTTCAGTCACCGAAACTTTCAAAGTTCAAAATAAAAAAAATCTCTCACGATGGAGAGATCTTTTAAAATTACACATTGATCACAAACTTGGTACCAAATTCACTTTCCAAGTAATTCTGGAATGCTTCCCCTACTGATTTTGCCGTAGGTTCTGGTAAGTTCATTTGAAGAGTTTCAATTTTAAGAAGTTTAAGCTCGTCGACTTCCATCGTTTCCGCCGCTTTGATTGGCTCCACGTACCGTGGAATTTCTAAAAATCGAACTTTGTCGTCCTTGATTAAGCGTTTAAGTTTGTTAACCGTTTTGGTGTCGTAGATTTCTTTGGTTTCTACCGGAGTTTTAAGAACGATCTTATTTCCGGAATCTTTCTTAATTTCACTAACTGAGCAAGTCGAAACGACTTCGAAATTATCCGGTTTAGCAATGGAAAGCGAAGTATAAAGAATAGCCTTTTCAATTACACTATCACAACAAAGGAACAAAATCATACGAAATCCTCCTGCGTTAATTCTAAGCCGTCGGCTAATTTCTTAAACGCTTTGATGTTTTGGATCGCTAACGTCGGATTGATTTTAGCAATCAGCGCGAATCCCAAATCGCCCAAAATTTCATTTTTTGCATGATCTAAGCGAATACCGCTAACAGCTTGCATAATTGGAGAAATGGAAATAACATAATCTACTTTAATATCGCCATTTTCGATATCATAGAAAAGCTTTTCGTTAGTTTCGCGTTTACCTGAATCTAAAAGAGCAATCTCCGCGCCGAAAAGTGCTCGGTTTAAACTGTTCAGCTTTTTGATCACTTCATAATTCTCAGAGCGTAAGAAAACGATAGCTTTGTGATTACCAAATCTATCAACAAACTCTAATGAATTTTTAAAAGCTTGTGTGTTGGTGCTTTGGAAACCACCACCCGCGACTTTATCGAAAACCGAAGTTAGACTTGGATGGATATTAACTGGAATAAATTGCCCATAACACTTCAAATAGCTTAACCAAAACTTTTGATCTTCTACTTCTTGTACGTTAGTGAAATCCACGAAAACCTCGCGACGTTCATCGCTTTCACCCGCTTTAGTAATTTGCGTTTCGCAAGCAGTTAGGTAATCGAAGTGGCTAAAGAAGTTAGCATCAAAATAGTCTACATCTTGTAGCGCAGAAACTTGTTCAACTAAAGATGTAGGAGTTTTGAAACCTAATTTAAATTTCATAAAACTCCTTAGCCATTACACTGCCGTGTGAGCGGTTGGAATAACGATAGTAGCTTCTTCGCTTTGAAGAATCGCACGGAATGTGCTAGCCTTTTCAGAGAAAACTAAACTTAAGTTAAACTCATTGCCCAATTTTCCAAAGAAACTTGCATCCACTACCACGGAACAATCTTTTGAAGATTCGCCTTGGATTTTGAATTTGTATGAGTTTGATGATGACATTAATACGTCGACATCTTTCACGATAAACTCAATTTCCCCGTTACGAGAATGAATAACTACTTTAGAATTCGCAATTGCCGCGGACGCAGTTTTAATGCGATTGATGGTGTCTTTGGTGATGGTAGCGTTCAATGTTGAATTTGCTGATAATGTTTGAGTTACAGCGCGTTCAATATCGATGGTTTGAAGATTTTGAATTAAGCGAATATCCGAGGTAACGAATTTCGCATCGCCAGTAGCATCTTTGATTTTTAAGGTTTCGTTTTCTAACGTAATTTCCGGTTCCTCGAACAGAGAGATTACTCGTTGGAAGTTCGAAATGTTCTCGTAGAAACCCACTTCTTTTTCGCTTGGGGTCTCGGAATCTACGCAGCCAAAGAATGAGTTTGCCGAATCCGTAAAATAAGTTTTACCATTCTTTACGATGGCGGTTTCTGTAAAACGTCCAATAACGTTCAATGATTCTAAAAAGTTCAATTTGCACTCCTATAAAAATAAATTGATGTGAATATTATAATAACATCATTACAATAAAAATTCTACTTTTTGAAAGCTAACTACGTTTAAATGCTTCTTCAAAGATCTTATCAAAATCCGGTGTGTTTGGTTTGTTTGGCTTGCAATATTCACCGGGAATTTTAACTCCTTGCGGGTTAAGCTTACGCAAGGATTCTAAAATTTGTTCACCGAGCTTTTGTGATTCGGTTTTGGTTTGTTCCATAATTTGCTCCTTATTTGTTTTTGAAATTATACGCGAAACGCGTAGAATCTTCAACTTAATTGTTAACTTTAGCCCCTTCTCTAGCCTGTTTAAGCTGTTGAACTGCTTGGTCTATCAGACCAGATTGAATTTCGCGTTCGAATGGTAACATAGAATCTACATCCAATTTGGTAAATCCATTAATGACCAATTTATGATAGACTTGGTACATCGCGGCGATTGAGTGGGTACTCAAGGATTTCACGACGAATTGACGATCTACGTTAACTAAATTCTCAAAATCGCATAAAATGCATCGGCTGGTCATAAAATGTTTAAACTTTGGAAATCTCGCTTTCAGCGATAAGGTCAAATCTTTAACATCCTCCAGGTCTCGCATATTCTTAAGCTCTGGGCTTTCCTCAAACATACCAAACACATCCGACATTTTGATGTTTTCCGGATCGAGATTCAATTCGGTTACATCTTTAAGTTTAACGTCTCGGAATCTTTCGATCTTGTCAAACAAACTAAAGTCTAGCATATCTTCCAGCATAATGATAGATTCAGTTACTCGATTGCATTTTGGGCATTTATATTTTAGCTGGCAATCACTGCCGTTTGAAATCTCGCGAACTTTGAGCAAGCAAGCTAATTTCAAATCTTCCGAAAGATTATCCGGTACCCCGTAAAGTTTGCAAATATGATCAAACGCAATTTGCTCATCTTCCTGGATGGCTTGCGCTTCCAGCGCAGATTTCTCGATCTGGGAAGAAATCGGAGAAAGTTTAATGCTTTCCCCGGTAGCTAAAATTTTGAAATCGACCTCTAAGTCTAAGGTTGGATTTTTCATTGCGACTCCACCAACTCCACTGACTAACAACAGCTTCCGTCATCTTTGTGAATATGATCGGATAGTTTAACCAATGTCCAATTTTCAGATTCGTATTCTTCTGCATCATATTCAGTTACCTGGATAGTGCAAGGGCTTTGCGATTTCGCATAGTTTGCGTCCAAACCGAATGTTACCGCATAGAACATGTCAACTAATTGGTATACTCGCTCTTTGAGTTTTGAGCTTTCTTCAAATTTTGCTAGATTATCTTCCAGATAATGTTGCAGTTTGTGATTTAGCGCATGCCCTTCAATGCTAACAGACACATTAGTTATTTTAGGTTTTACAAACTTAACATTTTTTTGCTTATCAAATTCGCTGAGATTTCGATTTGCAAATTCACGGAGTTCTTTGATAATAGCATCCGAAGCATCTATAACTAATTCGGTGTCGGTAAGTTTGAAATCTTTCTGATATCGGTAGCCGACAAATTCTGCTAGTTCTAGCAAACTCATCCCGCGGAATTTTGCAAAGTTTTGCATGAGTTGAGTAAGAGTGAATCTTAAAAGATCCGGTGTAATCTCTACGTAATCTTTCACCAACGGGAAATTTAGATCATCGCCATAATCTCGCATGTCGTTAGGTTTTACTAATAGTGTCAAAATTAGAGTGTTATCTCCATCACTGGTAGATTGAAGTTCCTGGCGGAAATCTGTAATCGGATAGAATACCGCTTCCCCAGTTTCATTCGGGAGGATGATATAGTCGCGTTCTTGGTGAACTCCGAACTCGCTAGTATAAGATTCGAAAAATTCGCGCTGATTTAACATCAGTTGAGATCCCGCGAAAAGTTCATCGTATTGGACTCCTAATGGAGTAGGAACCTCGTTATCCAATCTCCCGATTACTACCGTTTTTGCAAAAGCTAAACAGGCAAGTTCACTCTTAACGTTAAAGCAAATCAGCTTTTGGTAACCAGGAACTTGTTTAAAGTATTCTAATTGATCCTTAACGAATAAGTTATGAATATCGTATATCTTTGGTTGATGGCGCTCATTATACAAGCGATAGCGATCATACAACAAAGGCACTAAAGCGCTTAAATCTTGGGTATCCCAAAGACTGAGAATGCTTAGATCGTTTTGTCGTTGGTCAATTACCTTATTGATGAAGTCCACTACGGTGCTTGCTAGCATATAAGTATTAGAACCTTTGTTGGTCTGGAAACCTTTTAGATTTAACATTCCTAACAAAGTCTCTAGGTCCTTTTGCTGAGCTTTTTGCTTATCTTTAATTTTGATATTTTCGCGGTAGGTAGCCATTAGAGGTCTCCTGCTAACATCTCTTGTGGGATTTCCGGTTTTGGAACTTCAATTACAGTTCCTTTACCTTTAGTGCCAGTTGATTTAACCGCTTTTGGGATTAGATTATTGTCCGCAAATTTTATCGTAAACGATACTTCTTGCACACCCGAGAGCTTAAGTTGCTCGATCAGATCTTGTAAATTTAAATTCATGTGATACTCCTATTAATTTTATGTTATTATAGATTACTTATATTATATCTTCAACTTAATTTTTGAACTTTGAAAGTTTCGGTGACCGAAACTATGAAGTTTTCAAAATAAAAAATCTCCGCGGTAATACGGAGATTTTTGATTGTTTGATTAGTGGTTTAGTTATTAATAACCATCATCTTGCTCTTTATTGGCTTGATAAATTGGATAGTAAGTATTACCTTCATCAATTTCTTGTTTGATCTTATCAAACTCAGCTTGAACATCACTAGCGGACATATCGAATACGCGATCAATAACTGTCTCTGCACTGAACATTTTACCAATTAAAGGTTTTGCGGCTTCGTAAAGATCTAATGCTTTCTCAAAGTCTTCTTTTACTTTAGCTTTTTCATACCAAGCTTCGTAGTTCAACGAGATGTAAGTATCGTTAATATACTCTTCCGGAACCTGTTTATCGCGTAGAGTTTGACGAAACATCTCGGTGAAAACATTCGAGTAAACGAATCTTACGCGATCTAGGAAGTTAACAAATCTAAGCTCATCTACCTCAATGGAGTTTGCAGTGTAATCGTAGCTCGCTTCGCTTTCGAAAATTCGACGCAACGGGATAAACATACTTTGATAGAGTTTCTTATTAAAGTACATGATATCATCCAAGCTATCTTGGAAGTTACCCGCCTCATCAATGGTCTCTACGGTGGTACCTTTGCTTCCGGAGCGGTTAGCAAACCAATAATCTTCTACGATTCCGGTAGGTTCGTTATTTGTGCTTACTATTTTACCACTAGTCGCATCATATCGTTTCTTATACTTAAACTTCGTTTGAAGATCTTGCATATAAGCTAAAGCGCGATTTTGTGGAAGATTTGAAATATCCACATTGAAAACTCGACGAGCTACGGAGCGTCTAAAACGCATCGGAATTAACATATCTTGCAGCGACTGCAATTGGTTTGCGTATTTGAACGCATACAACAAGAAACCGTGGCGCGCACCAGTAACATCAAAAAGCCCAAAGTCACTTTGGATGATTTGCTCTGGTTTCAATTCCATTTTGTTTGAGCGTCCAGCTTGATAGTAAGTGACCCCATCTTGCTCAACAATTTTTAACGGATCGATAGGAATGAAAACTCGAATTTTGTTTGAGGTCTCTGAGGTCTCTTCGTCTTGTAAACCTTTAGGATCGCGGATTGCTTTGCCAGTTTTCTTATCGAACCTAGTCTTTGTACCGTCCTTGGTTACCGAAAGCGGTTCGTAGAAATCGTTTGCAGATTCGATCAAATATTCCACGTCCTTCTCAGTGATATGATCCGGGTTAATAAACGCGGTTTTTGATTTCCAATGAACCATAGATTCGTTCAACAAGGTTCCGGACATCCCGTGCATATTTCTTGCGTTAGCTTTTTCTTTGCCAACGAATTTGCTGGGGTCTACTGCCAAGCTTAGAACACACATACGGCCGTCGATGTACGCTTGCTTTAAGAAGTTGAAAGTAATCAAAGCATCCGGAGTTTTAATTCCGTTAATCACTACAAAAGGTTTCTTTTTGAATTCGGAAAAGATTTCGTTAACTTGTTCGAACTGTTCGTCATCTTCGCCTTCCGTTTCTAGTACTAATGGATCATCTTTAAGGAAAAGATCACGCATAATCTCTTCAATGCCAATTGCTACTTCCGGGTACAGCGAAATGGCGCGTTGGTGCATAATGTAAGATTTTTCGACTTCTTGTAATCCTGGATTTCCATAAGCCCTGGTAAAGACACCACCAACATCCCAGAAGCTATCCCCAATAAAGTTTCCTTCACCGCCAATGGCGCCACCCAACCCGAAACTTGGATTTCCTTGGAAACCTACTGTAGAATCATAACCGAAACCTGGCATACTACCGCCTAACGAGCCCGTAAAATCTTCGTTAAGTTCTTTGTCTTCGGGTTTGTCGGTACCCGCGACCGCGAAATCTGTTGGTTCCTTAGAACCGAATAATTTTTGAAATAATCCCAACTTGAACTCCTTCGTTGAGTTAGAATGCAATGAATAAAGTAATTTACATATTTATATTTTAAAAATCGTTAATTTTTTGAGATGTTAGAGTTTTGGTAACCGACTTCCCCATACTCAAAAGTTTCAAAAAAAAATCCCCACAATCGTGGAGATTCTTTATTATAATTTAAGTTATTAACGTCTTAAATCTTCGCGTTGCATTACGGTCGCGATACTTTCGAAACCGGTGTTGGTAACGCGTAAACGAATGTACTCGGCAACTCCGGTAGGAAGAATGTAAACATCTACGATCAATTCGTTGTTTGCCATCGTCTCTGGCGAGTTGTTACGATCACTACAATCTACGTAGAAATCTTGCAAACCGCCTTCCGCTTTGAATGAATTCAACATTGGAGACAATGAACTAATAACGCCTTGCATTACGTAATGATTGATGTTTTCCATCACGAATTGACGCAATACAGAAGAAGCGTTTTGGACAATCGCGTTGGTCATCGAGCGAACGTGCCAACTAATGAATGGATCTTCCATTTCTGCTAAAGTGCGGTTACCCCAAACTACGTTACCTACGCCATTCATAGCAACAATCGGATTGATATTATGCATGTACAAAATATCGCGATGAGCTTGGGACGGATTGAAGATTAGGCGAGCGCCTGGTTTCAATACACCACGACGAACGCCAGCAGAAGCTTTATGAGCTCCGTGCTTATCGTTAGTTTCGCAACGAACACCAGCTAAATCACCAGCCACGTTAATTAAACGATGTTTGTTGTTATAAGTATCATAAATCGCTAAGTAGTTACCGCCAATTACTGCGTTATCATACTTCAACACCATCGCATTAACAGTTTGAGCTTGGTTACCGCAACATGCTGAACCATCTACAATATGCATACTTTCACGCCAGTCAACCATTGCATCGATCATATGAATTGGGTTTTTACTAGCAAATAAGTTGTAAGGAGCCCCAACAATTGCGGTTACAGTTCCGCGAGCTCTTGCAAGGTTCACCGCACTTAAACCTTCATCCATTTCATTAGCGATAACTACATCAAATTTGTAAGTATCTGCGTCTTCAAAAACTTTATAAGCGTTTTCAATATCGGTTACCGAAACTTCAGCATCTAAGCCACCTAAAAGTTGTAATGGGCGATTGATATCTCTTGCGCTAAACGCAGTAGACCATAAGTTACCAATACCACGGCGAGCAAAGATGTAGTTAGATTTTAAGTTAATCTCATCTACGATGAAATTACCACGTTCTGAGCGATTTTCAGTTCCCACGAATTGTTCAACCACTTTACCATCTAACGCTACTAAAACCCCAACGTTACCTTGAGTAATTGGTTGACGGAACGCTTGGTCTACTACCACCCCATCAAACGCTAATTTTGCTGAAGTTAAATCCGCCGCTGAATAGTTCACTTTGAAATCTTCCGGTTTAACTACCGCGATTTGCACACTATTACCCCAAGAACCTGGAGATCTTGCCCAGAAGCTCATTGGAGAATTAACATCATTCCAAGCATATGAATCACTGTAAAGATCGAAAGCATCCGGAGATTCGATGAACGCTTCGTTAGCTACTGAACCTACTGGATCTGAAGTTGGAGTTGAATTGAATTTTGATAAGGTTGGCATTTCCACAGATGCGTTAGTCGCTCCAGATAAGCGCATCAACTGATCATCTTTGAAAACGTCAAATTTTAATTTTGGAACGAATACAAAATTATCTACATCTAAAACGGTATAGATAGCCCCATTGTTCGCATTGTCACCGGAAATGGTAAAGCGATCAAATTTTTTGAAAACTTTCTTAATACGATCGATGTCGCCTTTCTTGAATCCAAAAGGATTTTTACCGGCTAGTTCGAATGATTTGATAGAAACATCAACTGTTACGTCAACATCTACCCCAACATCTGCGCAAGCATCGAAAGTGTGATCTAAGTTTGCCGCACGAGAAACGTAGACACCTGGATGGTATTCTAAGAATCGCACAACTTGGAAGAAATCGTTATAGTTAAGATCGTTCGGGGTACCGAAATGAGTCTCAAGTTCACGAATATCCGTAATTGGTAGGGCATAACCTACCGGTCCTTTGCTAAATTTACCGGCGAAAGCCGCGCGAATAGCAGATGGATTACGTCTTGCAAAACGTAATGCGCGCTCTTCACCGTAAACGCCTGGAGATTTATATGCCATTGTTTAACCTCTTTTTGTACGTACTTAAGTTAATATGTAAAGTTATTAATATTTAATAATATCAAAAGCACATATCAAAAGAGTGAAAGCGGTTAGCTTCGGAAGCTTTGCATAAACTTCGCTGTTTCGCGATCAGCTTTGAGTTGATAGATTCGATCTAAAATGATATTATGAGTTAAAACTTTCGGTAACCGATCTTGTTCAACAAAACTTAGCGCGCCGGATTTTTGCATTTGATCAAATTCCTTTTGATAATCCTCCGCGGTAATGGTCTTATCCGCAGCGTTAAATTCCTCTTCGGTTACCCGACCATTCATCATCGCGATTTCCAATCGAGTTTTACCGCGCTTAGCTAAAGCTTGTTGCTTGCGAAGTTCTTTAGCTTCTTCTTTTTGGATAATTTTGCGTTGTTTGTTCATTTCTTTCTCCTTGATCTTTTCCTGTTGTTTGCGTTCACGCAAGATCGCGCGTTTTACTCGGGTAAACACAATCTTATCTTCGAATAAACATAAAGAACTTAATAATCTTAATTCACCAGAAATTTCACAACGGTAATACATCGCCATACGTAAACGCATTACGCGATTGCGTAGTTCTTTATAAGCGTTTGGGAAGTGTTCCGGGTCGGTATTTTCCAATTGTTCAACCACATCAAAATAGTATAATACCGTTTCCCGGTCACATACTAAAATTGGAACTGCCTGCCCATCAATTTGTAAGAAATCTGGCTTTACATTAAAATCCATACTTAAAATCCCCTAGAATCCCCATTTTACCACATTACAGCTTACGGAAAGCCCGTATTTTTCCAATTCTTTTCGAACATTATCAGATCCAGGAATCATAACTTCGAAGTTTCCGCGTTCCGCGGCTTCTTCGACTGCTTTTAAGATTTGCGCAACCTTAATTTTGGTAGCCTTTTGTTTCATTTGCTCTTTGAAAGTTGCGTCCGGCTTTGTATTTTTTTATTGGTGTTTCAACAAACTCGTCACGCACCTTTTTAACCAACTCTAATAACGCAGCTTTTGCTTCTTTTTGATCTTCTGGTTTTGTATTTTGGATAGCACGGGCGTTATTATTGATGTAAATTGGTGACATCTCGCACATAAACACTTCATCTTCGTGAATAAGCACATCATAAACGTGGCGGTCTACTGCGCACCAAGCGAACTCGAAATTATCTTCGTAGAAGCAACTTCCCACGATGATACGATCGGTTACTCGTTCGGTTAATTTTACCTTACAAGAAGCATCCCCGAAGGTGCAGTTTTCTAAAACTTTGAATTGATTGCCGTCGCGGTCTTCCCAGATATCCCCTTTGAAGTAGCGGATTTCTTTGAATTGTTTAACAGCTTGTGGATCAAAAAGCGCTAGATCATCCGTAGTAAGCACATCGCTGAAATCTTCACCGAATCTGCGCGCTTTTCGCGTAGCTTCATCAGTATAAACCCATTGCGTATCCCCAACATGCGCAAACCCAAAGTAACCTTCATAAGCAGAAGGCGTGGTTTTAGTAACCTCCGCAATTGCGCGTTTAACTGCTTTTAAGCGATATGGCATCTCACATGGGTTTGAATCCACATCAGTAACTTCATAAACATTACCTTGTAAATCTTGTACGTAATCGCCTTTTTTGAATTTTGTCATAATCTTAATCCCCCGATTCATTATCTTTATGGGAAGTATTATAATACATCTAAAAATAGAAATCAACGGGGTTAAATTTTTTTTTTAAGAGTTGTTGAGTTTCGGTGACCGAAACTTTCAAAGTTCAAAATAAAAAATCTCCGCAATTGCGGAGATCTTTAGATCTTTAAAACTAACCCACCAATACCGGAGCTGGGTCTACCCATTTTTCTTGGAGCTCTTCCATCAATCTTTCAATATCAGCCTGAGCTTCACTAATTAATCGATCGTAATTGATAGTTGCCCCACCGACTAAACTTTGAGAATACTTACCTACTATTTGACCCCAAAGTAACTGACTCTTCGCTTTAGCGAAATCCTTCACCCAGCTTTCATTAAAGATCAAATCGAATTCTTCATCTACGCGATATCTTGCTTGACCTTTAATAATAAGAATAGATTGATTAATATCACCTAAAATTCTACAAGTTCGTTTAATCGAATCCCATTTGAAAGGAATGCAAGTTTTACCATTCTGGTAAGTCACTTGCGTAACTTCATCCCAATCGATGAATCGAAAGCTGTAAGTTTCCGGGTGTCTTAAATCCACTTCCACCAACTCAGCAGTTTCAAAGAAACCGTAAACCACATCCGTGTAGGTTTTTACGGTATCTCTAATAATTTGATGAATGTGCTCGTCGGTAAGCTCTACTTGAATTACTGGTTCCCCTAACATCAAACGAATGTATTTGACCAACTGATTAGCGTTAGAAATTTCTCCGTAAATGTTAGGACTTAAGAATGGACTTTGATTCATCATTAGAAATCCCACTTATTCGCTAGAATATTAGCATCAATCTGAGGTTTAAGGTCGTAAAACACTACTGTTTTGATAATAAGATTCGGTTCTATTTCATGTTTTCGTGCTATGTTTTTCAAACACTTTTCGAAGTCCGAACATTTTAGACTTTCCTTGAGTATGAGATCTCGGCATTCTTCTAAATCGCCTAACATACTCTCGTCCACCAAAGAGCTTAAAACACCTTCTGGGACCTCATCGCTAGAGACTTCCTTATTATGCTGATGATATTCACCATAGATAATGTTCTTTACAACGGAAGTAAGATATGCGAAAGCGTTAACCCGGTTACCGGAAATCTCCGAACGCTTCAAAGGATCGAAATTTTCGCGATAGCGAACCCATCGTTCGAACGCTAAAGATCCCAATTCATCTTCACTTAAGTGGCTATTGCGGCCGAAGGTTCTTAGACATCTACGACATAACAGAAGGATGAGCTCATAAGCTCTAGCCACTTCGTGTTGTGTCGGTTCGACATAAGGCGAAACCTCTAATGCTTTCTTAAAGTTTTCTTGAACTAAAGGATTGGATTTATTTCCTTTGAATTCTATCATATGCTTTTTATAATTTTGGTAAGCTTCATCGAAAATTTTACGAGCTTCTTCTGTGCACTCGCGCGCGGGTTCCCCAAAATTTCGACAATTGCGACCAATTGAAAGCATTAGGGCGAGTTCATGTTCGTTAATGTATTCACTCGCCATTTGATTAACCCCTTAATGTTGCTTTAGCAGGGCGACCTCGGCGTGGTTTAGCCGCTTCCGCTTGATCTATTAACGCTTGGTCTTTTAGAGAAACCTCAATTTGTTTCAAATCATGCGAATGATTTGCACAATCCGGTTGAACTTCAAATTTCTCAGAACATTCTAATTTTTGCTCAATACAATCTACTGTTTTACATGCTGGCTCTTCTGGTTTAGGCTCTTCATACCAAACTTCGATAAACCCACGACGGATAAGACCTTGCATCTTACCTTGGAACTCACGATTAATATCGCGCTCTTCTAAATAATCACCCTCAAAAACATTTTGGCCATTTAAAACAAAATCCTTACGGATACGAATTTTCTTATGGATAGGTTTTGCACATTTTGACATCTATTTTACTCCTACTGCAATCCTTGATGGCTTGATATCTCTACCAATCCATCAAAGATCCTAATTGTTGTTCACTAATATATTTATTAGAAATCAAATCCGGCAAATTCGTACCTTGCAATTTTAGTCCTTCGACTAACTTAGTAGCTGGATTGCTTACATTCTTGGAATCATCCTGGTACTCCGAAATTATCTGCTCGCGCAGAGCGGTCGGAATTCCTTCTTCCAATACTAACTGTCTATTACGGTAATAGTTTTTGCGATAGCAAGGATCTAAATCCAAGAATTTTTCTAAACTCCCCACTTCGGCAATTCGTTTCTTCAGGGTGGCTAATCCGAATTTTTCGCGTTCAAAAACTCCACCAAAAGCTTCAAAATCATCATAGTTGAAGTAGCTATTACTAAAACTCCAAGCATCTTCGCTTTCATCCAAGAGCGCAGATTCAACTAAATATTCTCGTACTCCAGGTTTGAACTCTTTAAAGTCTACGATTCTTGGAACGTTATCCGCTTGGTCACCTAAACATACGTGTTCCAATAACCACTCTTGCATCCCGTTTTCCACGTCTCCGGTTTTGTCGTCTACGCGAAGGATTTTATTGGTCATCCAACTATATTGTTTGATTAAAGGGTTGTCCTGCAATTGAATAAAGTCCTTATCCGGAGATAAGATCATTACCGGCTCGCCTCTATTCGCCGCATCCCTAGCTAGTACTAAAATCAAATCATCCGCTTCGCAGTGATCGATATCCACCACTTTGAATAGAGTTTTGGCTTGGGAAGCTTTCAAAGCTTTTACAAAATTGTCAAATAAGACGTACGCGTCTTTGTAATCAAATTTGGTAAAACTTTGGCGGAATTGTTGTCTGGCATATTTGTACATCGGATAAATTTTCTTTCTCCAATTTCCTTTACCGGAAGTTTCATCTAAGCAAATCACGATCTCTGTCGCGTATTCGCGAAACATGTTGATGTGTGAACAAACAATATTCAACATCGATAGATTGAACTCCTTTTGATAGAGTTTCAAATCTACGAAATCCGCTTTGGTCTCCTTCAAGATCCCGGAGGCTAACCCGTGCGTACACTTATGAAACGCCGAACTTAAATCAATTAAAATCATTGAATTTTTACTCCTAATGGTAATTACGATTAGATTATATTATAATGTTAAACCGTGTAAATTACTATCAATTTTTTCAGGTCTTTCGTCAATTGATCCGGTCAATGCAGATTGTAAGTTTGGTTTAACTGGTTTTGATTTCGCGAGTTCTACGGTCGCTGGTTTCAAATTATGGGTAAAATTATCCACCAAATCGAAAGTAGTATCGATCTTCTCTGGGGCCTCTACCATTTGCACTTTTGAAGCTTTACGCGTAGGTTCCGGATCTCGTGGTGCGCGTGGTTCCGGGTTCGGTGTGGAAAATCTTAACTTGTACAAATTCTCTACTCTTTGCATAGCCTCAGAAGCGATCTTTTGAATCGCTTCACTGGCATACATTAAATCATCTTCATATTTTTGCATCTTAAACTCCAAATTACCAATCATCCAAACTTCCAAATACCGGGACATCTCGAATATCATAGTTCATACTCTCCACCATCCGCTCTAGTGGTTGCTCGAATTGTTTCTGGAAGTTAGTTTGATAATCAAAGATTCCGTCTTCTTCGATAATTTTTGCGATCTTGGAGTCGCCAAAACTGATGATCTCTGTTCCGAATCTATTTGGTGTTAAGAGATAGCAACGTTTATACTTCTCACCAGGTTGTAAAAGTTCGATGGTATCTTCCAAACCTTGTTGTTTTATCCAGTTGTTATGGGCTAACGCCGCTTTAGAACCTTGAGGGATCCCCTTATCATTGATGTTATAATCCAATGAGCTCACCCCTTGAACCGCGCAAATATCTTCGATCGGTTGATCTTGATATTGAAGTTTAGTCTCATCGCGCCACTTACGGACACCATACTGATCGTTATCCAAGATTACTTCGATAGATTCTTGCAATTTTTTCTTAACCCAAGCTGGCGTACTAGATCTTGCGATTTCTAATCCCATAGCTTTGATATACGGGTCTTCTAAACTAAATCTTACGCCTTCAGAGTCCAATACGCGAGCCGCATAACGTTTCTTAGCCACGAAGAATGCTCGGTCACTAATAATTTCTCGCTCTACGCCAATCTGTGAAGGATCTACGATATTCAAAATCTCCGCATATTCCACCGTGGTTTCATCGATAACTTGTTGAATTACTTTCTTTTCGAACGCATCTACCCAATCCACGATTCCTGGAGTTGACGCGTTAGCGTTTTCTCCGAACTTATGTCTTACGAAACCCTCGATGCTATAATAGATAGAATTGTGAACTAAAATATCGTTAGCGAAGAAACTGTGGGTATTTTGAACCTCTATGTCGTAGACATAATCTTCAACAATTCCAAGATCTTCTACTATAAAATTTTCATCCAACACAATCTCAAATTGGCTAGCGTCTTTTTCTAAATTCTTCGACATATTCTCTTATCTCCTGTAAACCTTTCTCTTCTTCGCCTTCCCAAACGACGATAATTTTATCAATTTTATCATGATTTCTAAGGAAATTCAATCTTTCTTCTTCTCGCTTCCATACCTCTTCAGCGGTCATATTTCGGATTTTATCAGCCGCACTATAAATTTTAGGGTTTGCATGCCAGTAGTTTCCATTAAATTCAACGACTAATTTAAATTCGCTATTATAAAAATCGACTAAGTATACCCCATTTTCGTACTCAAAGAAGGGGTGTCTGGTTGAGTACTCGTTTTCATATCCGGTGAATATGCCCTCAACTGCGTCGATAAATTCGCGCTCCATATCGGACTCTGGCGGTCTCCGTCTAGTCCAATGTGCCACCCATTTGTCGTAACCTTCCTTCTCACCATACCGGTTTATGAAATTTTCGAGGGTATGGGTTTTCTTCGCGTTTATTTCCGCAAATTTCTTACGGCCTTCCTCTTCTCCGTGCAAATCAATTTGATATTGGAGTGACTTGGTATATGATTGACGTTCGCAATACTCATTCCACTTGCGTTCGCCCTCTTCTTTACCGTGGCGGTTTACAAGGTTCTCCTTAGTAACCGCGCGAGATTTATTATACTCCTCATATTCTGATTCACTCATATTGTACGTGGCGGCTTTATATTCGAATGTATTAGTGTAAGCTTGGCGATCACAATACTCCCGCCATCTGACAGGCCCCCAGATAGGTCCGTAATCCGCGATAAACTTCTCTGAAGTAGCCGCTCTAGGCAGAGATTGAGAAACGCTATAGCGTTCGATTAGATCATCAAATTCCGCGGTTTCATAATCCCCGAAAATACCGCATTCCAGCCAAAAGCATAATCTCATTTTAAGTGTGTTAATATTCCACTTGTTATCCTTTACTATCTGTTTAACGCGTTCAATATTTGGCTTTAGCCATTCTTGGAATTTCGGCGTAAGTTTTAGAGAGCATGCGCTATGCCATCTCGCATTAGGTGTTACCGTAGGTAATGTTTTAAACTTGTACTCTGACAATTCTATCTCCTTTCTGAAGATCTGAAGGTTTTACATCGATCAGTTCATTATTGCGCATCACTTTCAACGAATGATCGCAAGTAACTTCAACCGATTTATCACCGGATGTAATTCGATACATACGTTTTTTAACTTTATGTCGCATCACATAATCCACTGGTTGATAATGAGCACCTTTTTCCGGTGTATAAGTCAGTGAATGTTTGCCAACTACCCGCTTAACCTCGTTGCCGGATGGCGTCACAATTACTGGACTATCCGTTGTATCGAATAAATCACCGATTGTAATATCTTCATTATTTATTCGTAGAATAGTGGTTGAAACTGTTGAATCCGTATCGCCCGATATCACGTAAGGTTTCTCCGAAGGCAATAATTCTTGTAATCTACGCTCTACGTTATTCGCTAACAATTGGATAAAGAAGCGACCACTGGAAGTGATTGCGGCGGCCATATCCGGGTTTGCTAAGATGAAGTGTTTATTGGCAAGCGCCCCATATAACGAGTTAATAAGAATCTTTAATGTCATCTGGGTTATGAAATCGCTCGCCGCCGCCGACTCTAACGTTTCGATAAAACCTTCCAATTCTTCAGCCGAGCAAGTATCAAACCAACTCAAATCCTTTGCCAATAATTCTTCTACTGTTAATTTCTGCATATTCTCCCATCCCATACTAATAATATGTTAAGTATTATAATAAAAAATCTAATAAAATTCAACCAATAAAAAAATCTCCGAATTCTTCACCTTTCGGTGACCAAAACGGAGATCTTTGAGATTTTAAAAATTTATGGCGTTCCGATTACCGGAGAGTTTAAGAAGATAGTAAATTTCTCTACTTCACTTTCCGCTACTTTCGGGTTTTTTGCTTTAACCATTTGGGTAACTGTAATGGTATTACTTGCTTGGTTGTTTGTAGAACCAATAACTAGATAAGTTGCCGCAGTTCCCTTAGCGCTGAACGCATTTACGAAATAAGAACCTGTCCAGAATGGATACGGTAGAGTAATAACCGCAGATTTATCCGCTTCTACACTTCCATAAACCACGCCAGCTTTCGTTAACGAGTTGAATGCCAATTTTGCGTTTCCAGTAAGGTTGAAAGTTTTGATGGTATTATCGAAAGACTTTGCATCACCTGGAGGACCTGGAGGGCCAGCTGGACCCGGATCCCCTTTATCCCCTTTCGGACCTTGATCACCCTTCTCACCTTTTGGACCTGCTGGACCCGGACTACCTTGTTCACCTTGAGCCCCGGGTGGGCCTTGAATTCCGCGATCACCGGGTTCACCTTTTGGACCTCTTGGACCTTCTGCCCCTGCTGGGCCTGGGCCACCTTGAACGCCTTGTGGGCCTACATCTCCACGATCACCCTTCTCACCTTTTGGACCTGCTGGGCCTACGGGACCTTGTTCACCTGGAAAACCTCTTGGACCTTCTGGACCGATTGGGCCTGCTGGACCAGTATCCCCTTTCTCACCTTTACCACCGGAAATACCAGAAAGACCTCTTGGACCTACGTCTCCGCGTTCCCCTTTTGGTCCTGGTGTTCCCGGTAAACCTCGTTCACCACGATCCCCTTTATCGCCTTTAGGGCCTCGTTCACCTTGCGGGCCTTGTAACCCTACAGGGCCTTGTTCGCCACGATCCCCTTGATCTCCCTTAAATCCTCTTGGACCTTGTGGGCCTGCGGGGCCTTGTGGGCCAGTATCACCTTTTGGCCCTATCGGACCAACGGGGCCTTGCGGACCAGGTTCACCTGGATAGCCTCTTGGACCTCTCGGGCCCTGTTCGCCTTGTGTTCCCGTCATTGCTTGCATATTGTTACCTAAATTTGATGAGTTTTGTTGACCTAAACTTCCATTATTGGAATTTGAATTTTTGCAAATCGAAGGATCCGTCAGCGCCGCGTGAATTTGAGACATCATATTCAACGCGATTGGATCTTCGTGACATTGGTAGTTATGCAACATCGAAAGATCCGGATGCTCTAACAAGCTTTCCTTTTTGCAAGCGATGGTGATATCTTCAGGCTTCGAATAATCAGCGCAACGCTGATTATCGTAAGTGAAAGAATCTTTGTATAGTTTATCCTTCATTTATAATACCTTTAAGACTTATTCTGCTTTTGCTGCTTTTGCTGCTTTTGCTGCTGGTTTCTTTTGCTCTTTCTTATCTTTGAGCTCTTTAACCATCTGCTTAATTTCAGAATTGATGGATTCCTGCTCTTTCACTAAGCTGTTAGCTCCAGCTTTTTCCTTATGCTCGATTGCAGTTCTAATCGCGTTGTTCGCATTAGCATCTGCAGCCGCTTTCTGTTCGATTGCTTTTGAGTCTTCTTTGGTTTTGCCTTTTAGTTTATCTTGCGCAATTTTCTTAACGTTTAAATCACTTAATTGCTCTTGAGCTTTATCTAACAACTCCTTAATATCGCGTTTGCGCAATTCTTCAGCCTTGTCTTTTTCAGCTTGTTTTTCTTTGGCCTTTTCCTTGCTCTTTTCAATTGCGCCATCCACTTTCTCTTTGACGTGGTCAATTGCGCGATCACGAGCCCCAGCGGCTACGCGCGATAAACCGGTTTTATCGGATACAGTTTTAAGAGCGTTACCAATTAATGAGCCAGCGCCTTTAACATAATCGATACCTTTATCCAAGAACATCAAAAGTTGTTCATCATTTGCTTCCGAAAGTAAAAGCTCTTCAAATTCTGCTCGAGCAGCTTCTGAAAGCATACCATCTTCATTTAAGAATGGGAAGCTCTCACCATATTTTGAAAGTCTATCAACAATACGGAGTTCGCTTTGATTATTGGAACCCAAACGATGGCGTTGATCAAAAGTGCTATCCGGAAGATCAATTTGACCTTGAGGAATTAAATCCCCACGAGCGGTAAAACGTTGATCAATTGGATCTAGGATGTTATCATAAACCGCATTGAAATTTACTTCGAATGGTTCATTAGCAATAGACCAGAAATTACCCATATCCGGAAGCTCCGGTGTAACTTCTTTGTCTGTATGAATCGCATATTGGATACCATAATCAAAGTCCTCCAAGCTCTTAATGCGGAAGCTTTGATAAGCGTTACGATCTTGTACTAATACATCCACTTCTTGGATTTCCGCGAAGTTTAGAAGATCTTCCAATTTAGATTTGAATTCAATCAAAGCTTCTGGTTCTTTTGGGACTACCGCTAAGGGGAATGCTTTGAATAAACTAAAGAATAAATCATCTACGTTATTGTACGGTTCAACCAAAGTAACGAAGAATGTTTGCTCTTCCGATACTTCATGATTTAAATTGGTAATGTTTGACATATAAGGCTCCTTGCTCCTATTATCTTTCGATACTTACATTAATTGGGAAATCTTGGCTGTAAATCTTACCCATATTGATTTCGCTAATACTCGCATCATACAGTTTAATTCGAATACTACCATTACTGGTCATTACGAATGCGCTGGTAGAATAGATGATCGATTTGAAATCTGGGTCTTTCTCTGCAATTTTCTCTACTTCCGCTTTAACGCGTCTTGGACGTAAGAAAGCGTTCTTTTCAATGAATTCTTCACCCATTGCATCTACTGCAGGTAGAATATCGGAAACTTCGAAAACGTGCTCTTTGATATACTCTTCCGCTTTCTCGCGTCTGGAAGTACTAGATTCAAAAGAGATACCGTCTTTCTCTTGATAACCCGCTTCTTCATTAGTTACACCGTGATTTGTGCGAACGCACAGCCAATCGGTGACTTCTTCTACGGTAGTGACGAAATCTTCTTCTTTCGCCGCAGTACGCAATGTCGCTTCTGCCCCATCTTTTGTTTTCTTGGCTTTAAGCTCTTTCTTAACATCCGCTGGAAGCGAAGATTCGATTAAGAAACATTTATCCCCATCACTAACGAAAGTACAACCATCAAATTTCATCTCTTGGAAAGATTTAAGAGCTTCTTTCAAAGACATCTCGCGACTTGCGCGTCGCGCAGTTAATCCATGATCCGCTTTCTTGCCATTTTTCTTAACGGTTTTAGATTTGGATGTTCCATCCTTCTTATCCATTGAGTTGTTCAATGCAGAGTTAACGAACATCAACTCGGTGTCTCCAGTGGCGTTGTTAACCCGGATACATTCGGTCCAATCCGAATCTTCATCCACCAGGAATAGAGTAGTGGATTTATCATTTTGTAGTGTTTTGAATTGGTATACTGGATCGTATGCGCGATCGCGAATTTTGAATAACGTCCATTGTGAGTCTTTGGTCGGTTTACCGGTCTCACGATCTCTTGGTAATTTAATTGCTACGGTAACGCACATTAGTTCTTATCCTTTAATTTTTTGTTTAATGTATAATTTAATAGAATCCACAAATTCATTTAAGTATGGTTCATTCCCTCTAGGGAAGTAATCCACATCAATTTGTGATTCAACGTGTTTAAGTAATTCCGGGTTATAGATCTCGAAGTAACGAAATATTTCAAAACGGTCAATTCTTTCCATCTCAGCAGGTCTCCAAATTTTCGATTGATCCACAAGGTTGAGAGTTTTGGTCAACAAGATATTGTCCAACCGAATTCAATTTTATATCCTTTGGAATTTCTAAAACCCAGTAAGATTTTTCACGGTACGTAATTTGCTTACCGGATTTGAAATCAAACATACTGGATAAATTTTGGATGCCCAAATCACATCCACCGAATTCGCTTACTAAAATTTCGTATAGATGCTCATTCAAAAACTTATCGTTATTGATGAAAGCTCTCAAAGTCCACAAAGAATTATCAGTTGGATTCTTTTTGAAATTCTCCGCTAATTGGATGGAATGACTAAATTCAAAACTCGGATCTACCGAACCAGAAATGAATAAAGCAAGGTATTTCGCCGGAAGCGATAATGGGTAGGTCAAAATCCATTGTTCTAATTTTTGAACAAACGAAGAATTCTCGTAGACGAGATAATCCTTATCTTCTACCGAGATTTTAACCCCGCCAGGGATTTTGATTCCTCGAAGTTTCGAGACGTTTGAAGGGCTAGGATCTACACCAAGCGATACCAACAACGCTCTAGCGTGATCTCTAAATTCTTTGTTGATGGATTGAATAGAATCATCCAAGCAAACTTTGTAATTATTTGTGGTATACAAAACAGGTCACCTAATCTTAAAATATATTCTTTACAAATATATTTATAGATTTTGGCGACCTATTACGAAACGACCTCGGATTAGCTGATCATCAATTTGAAATCTTCAAAAGCTTGGTTACCAAGTTTCTTAACTTCTGTTACTAAAACCTTGAAATTTTCCATATCTTTTGAATCATCGGAAGTCCATTCAAAGTTTTCGATCATTTCCAGAATCAAAGCCTTATTCGCTTCTCTTTCCGGATCTACCAGTACCGGATCAACCGCAAATAAATCATCTTCGCTCAATGAATTGAAAGCGTCGAGGGGTTTGCAAGATTCGCAACTAGAAGATTTAAGCTCCCTGGCTGCCTTTTCGACTTGAACTTGATCAAAAAATCTACGCTTGTAGAAATTTTTGAATTGTTCAAAAACCCGAGAATTATAATCCTGGAAGAATTTGTAAGGAGTCATATTCTTAACAGAGCAATCTCCGTTAAAGCAGTTGACATTGATTACATCCCCTTTTTGATAAAGATGTAAACGTTTCAAATTCTTCCGAGTTCTCGAGTCACCACAAACTGGACATCTACAAGCAATGTCGAAATCTTGTCTGTGAATATCCGAATCTTGGCATCCTAATTGCTTTACGCAATCCAAGAAAAACGGAACTATTTCTCTAAATTCTAATTGATTAGCTTGCATTCGTATTAACCGCACTGATTGGTCTATAAACAAATTCTAAATCGCTTGCGTGTTCCCATTGTCTAATGCCCAAAACCGGATAGAAGATTAGGAACTCGTTATCCAATTCATCTTTGGTAATTACAACACCATATTCTTTGGTACCCGCACAATGAACCATATCGTATTTCTTAAATTCTGCTGATTTCGTCGTAAGACGTTTCCAGCAATTTTTGATGATATCGATTAATGAATTGTCTATATTATAATCTAATACATTATCAAATTCAAGTTTAAAACCTTTATTGCATTTTGCATGTAAAGGCAACCGAATTTCGCCAGTGGCGCCACTAAAAGTGTATTCCGTGAAGCCGTCATTTGGAAGATAATCCGGTCTACTAAAACTTAATAAACTAGCGGTAAATATACGGCTCTCCTCGCTTTCGAACATCAACGGTTCTACCCAACGAACAAACCAGTAATTGCCTTCATTATCTTTGTATGCGCAATTTTGTTTAAAACGCATTTCATTTGCTCCTTAATTGTTTCCGGTGGCGTAAGCGATTCTTCGATAGTAATACAATCAAAACTAAACCAACGACACTCAAATCCGTTAGTAGCCTTTACCGTTTTATCTCGCTTATCGATTTCTAATACAACCCATTTATTGAATCTATAGTTGACTCCAATTCTATCGAATAGCTGGATTTCTCGGTTATGTCTCGCGAAACCCGAAATCTCGTGATATACATATCTACTTTTCGGATCGATTAATAATTGTCTTTCCTCAGCCAAACCATCTCGTTCAAAATAACATCTGCTACAGTGCTTGGATTCTACGGCATGTATACGGAATGATACGCTTCCCACTACGCACGCCACTTTATCTCCGGTAATAGTATTCCAAGCTTCAAAAACATCACCGCTTTCCCAATTTAAGTCTCTAACGACGTCATCTTCCGGATCATACCACTCCGGTACTTTAAACGGTAAATTCATAATTAATAGGCTCCCAATGCATATACTCCAATACTCTTACGTCCCGTAAAGGATCTGGGTGATTTAAAATATCCTCCATCGTAAGCCCTTTAGATTTAGAACCTTCGAAAATCCCTTCAATTTTTGCCGGATTGAAAGGTTGACGATATGCTTGGATTTTAGCTTGTTCAATTTGATTTTCGTAAATGTGACAATTCGCGATATTCATCGTGACGTCACCTACCCTAAGACCGGTCAATTTCGCAGTAATATTCAACAAAAACCAAGCTTGCACCATATTAAAGTTCAACCCTAAAGGGACGTCTGCTGATCTTTGTGTGCACGTCAAATACAACGTATCATTAACTACGTTAAAATGATGTAAAAACATACAAGGTCTTAAACATCCAAGTTTGAAATATTCTGGGTTCCAGAAATTCCAAATATGCCCGCGATCGTAAGGATTTTGTTTAATTTGTTCAACTAAATCTTGGTAACTTAAACCAACTTGTTCGCTACTCGCTCCATAGATAATACCGGCAAAGTCTTTATCTGGATTGAATGGTGAATCCCAGTTTTCGATGTTGGCATCCCAAGTTTTAACACCAAGATCATTGAATTGTTGCTTTCTTGTGTATGCACGCATATAGCAAATCATCTCCAAGATCGCTTGCTTCCAATAGCTTTTTCTAGTAGTAACTAACGGAAATACATTACCATCGAATTTGATTTGATAGTTAAGTAATGTTAAACACTTGCTGTTGGTTCTTGGATTTTCCACCATTACCCCATTCTCCAAAATATTGCGCATTAGCGCAAGATATTGGAATTCGGGATGTTTAAAATTAAATGAGTCCATTACCCTACTCCAACCAATCCGGTTCAACTAACCAGCGTTTGAGAACCAATTCGCGTTCCAATTTACGTAAGTACTCTAAAACCACATCATCTTGAGTATTATTGCATGCCCATACTGCTTCACGGTAATCTTCATAATCTAACGCGGTAGAATGATAGGCCACGATATTTCCGAAACCCACAGTAAGTTCATCCGGAAGATCATAAGTATCTTCGATATCCGCACTACGGAGTTTTACCGTATGAGCTGCGGAACTGCAAACATCCCAAACGGATTCTTTTAGAAGAACTTGCACACAACCGAATTTTACCGGTTGATGATAAGTAATACGCGCAACCAATTCCACATCATCTGAAGTCGGAAGATCTTCGACCTCAAACTCAAACAATTCATTGATAGGATACAGAACAAAACGAGATTTGCCGGAGCGCAAGGTTCGTAGGATAAGATATCGTCTGTTATCATTACCCAACCAAATCTCCCCGTGGTTGTACTTAAACTCAATTTTGTTTTTGATCAAATCTTCTTTGTATTCTGGCGCCGCGAGGAAACAAGATTCCCGTACTAATTGATGAACTTGACGATTAAAACTTTCCAATGTCATTGAAGAAATAACACCACCAACTTCAAAGATCACGAAATCGGAATCCAATTTACCCTGAGCTTCCATTACATCTACTACGGTAAACAAAACGCCTTGGCGGGTCTTATATTGTTGACCTTCTCTAACTAACTGTAAACGCATACTTCCTCCATTAATCCCCGTAAGCTTCGCATTGTTTTTGGGAAAACTTTTTAGAACAACCAATAATAGCTTCTACAGTTCGGCCGTCTATATCTTGGAATGTGTTTAAATAGCGAACATACGGGCGAAGACCGATGATATCGGCGTAGTCTTCTAAGGATACATAGCCACCTTCATCCACTAAACACGCGATATTACCAGTAGTTTCATCCGTGGTAGTGTAGCAATAGAAACCGACTAAAGGACCGTCGCTTTCACGATAATCTAAAAGTTTTTTGCCGGAGAGCATGATGGTTCCGCCTTGAACTTCTAAAGCGTGAACTCCGATAAGTAAAGGATGACGTTTAAACATAAAACCGTATTGGTTAGTTTTAGTAACACCTTTCATTACTTGAACCTCGGGGTCTAAAGCTCGAGCGGATTTGGTATTTGGACTTGCCACTGAATTGTTAGTAGCAATGATAGATGCGACAGCAAGCGCTGCCATTAGAGATTTAGCGATTTTCATATTATGCTCCTTAATCACTATAATTAATTAACTTAACATGTATATTATAGTCATCTTCAACCAAGAAGGCAACCGTTATTTTCAACTTTTTTGAGATTTTAGACTTCCCAGCCCTCTTCGCGCATTTGATTCATATAGCCCTCCATCTTCGTGGAAATTTTGGTAGAGTATTTAGGGAACGGTTTAAGATCTCCGTTTCGTTTATAGGCGAAATCTTTGGTCTTGTACCACTTCAAAATTTTGTTGTACTGGGCTTTGCCTAATTTTTCAAATCTTTTCTCTTTTGGATGCAAAATCGGATTTGAATTATAGTAAGGATTATTATAATAATCAATCAATTTAATCAACCAATCCTTACGAGATTCTACCGGATCCGATTTATCGGATTTACCAAACCGGTGTAAGTTGTTCCAGATCTTACCTTCTAAAGCATTACAATCTCGGCAGAGTACACCGCGGATTAGACCATTTCCGCAAAATCCAAGCTCGTCAGATTTATACAAGTGTTGGTGATCCACGTGCTGATTGCTAGTTTGCTCATTAGTCAAATCCTTGCCACAGATAGCACACTTAAAGTCTTGCAATTTTAGAAGTTCTTGGCGAACCGCGTTTAGTTCACCAGAACTTATTGATTTGTATTTCGAATTATTCATTCAAAACCCAGAAATCATTGCAACGAAGCCCATCTAAAGAACATTCAGATTTGCTCTCCGCGCACCAAACTTTAACCCCGTCAATTTCAACCATATAACGGAATTGTTTATCATTAAAATCGATCGATTCGATACGGGCTTCGAAAACTTCACCTTTGGTGTTTTCTACGATAACTCGTTCGCCGCATTTGTGTAACCGTTCGATTGGAATTTGAACAGCTTCGATCTTTTCAATTTCATCTTCGAAAACTGCCACGGGACGTGGATGTTTGATAGTAAACGGAACGCATTTGCTACAGTTATTGTTTTCCACTACTAAACCTTTACCCACGAATCTACCGTAGGTAGGATGTTGGTAAGTTGAAAGGGCTAAAACTTCCTGTAATAACACCGAATGGCCGTACTTCGATTTCACCACCATCCCAACTTGTACGTGGTCGCCTTTCATATAATAAGCGTTATGCTCTTCCAAAATAGAAATTGGGGTCTCTGAGGTTTTAACCTTGAGGTCAGTATTCAGGGAGAGCCCGTCTTTGTAGATAGCTCCGAAAGCTTTGGTTGCGTCTTCGCATCGCATAATATTTCTCCTAAACATAAGTTGTATTAAGTTATGTATATTATATTACATCTCAACACAAAATAAAAGAAAAACCTCAAAAAATTTTTAAATCTTTGAGGTTTTAAGTTTCGGTTACCGAAATTTTGAAATTAAGCATCTGGAAAGAAAGCTAGCAAGTCTACGATATATCGTGTATTTGCTTTTAGTTGTTGGCCCATAACCGCTGCGCCATTTGCCACGATCCAAAGCGAACCACCATCATGCGTTTGCACTTCCACTAAATCATCCGGTCTTGGGCATCCAGCTGGTAAAGTGAAGATTGTAGTAATACCGACAATATCCTTTTTCGGTTTGAAGTCTAAGTGGAACTTACCAATTCCGTTAATGACTTGGAGATAACGGCGGTTTGGATTATCATAATCTCTGTCGTTATTAGCACCAACAACATCCTTTCCGGCTCCCCAGTTCAGCGTAAACTTGGAAGTCGTGCGCTTAGCGCAAACTTTCCCTTTCTTAATTTCGAAATGATCCGTATTTAGATCACTAGGTTGTAAAAATGTAATTGCCATATGATTCTCCTAAAATCGCAATTCTATAAGTTATTTAAGCGTCTTGCTAGCTTGCTATCCTTGAGAATCGGCTTTTGGTTTTGGTTTTCTTGTCTTAACTTTAGTCTGGGTGTATCTTTCTCGAAAATCTTCAATTTCATCCTTGTCTATTTCAAATTTTCTTGAAATCCACCAGTCTAATAATTTAGGCGCTAGTAATATAACATCCTCTAATATTACTATGCTTACTGAAGATACCGCTAAACTTAAAATCCCCGCTAGAAAGGGAGAAAGCTGAGCACTATAATGTCCAGCTACTGCGATACCACAGAAGATACCAATCAAAACGTTTAATATTTTACTATCTTTAACGTTTGCTTTACCCGCCGATGCTTTCAAAGATCCACCTACAGCTCCAAAGAATACAAGAATATGAACGAGATAATCGCTAATATTCTTAAGAAGCGCAGGTTCGATTGCCATTCATAACCCCTTTAAAGTAAATTGCGGCTCCGAAGAACCATAATGCTGTAGCGGCTGGCACAAAAGAGCTAGGTTCACTACCGTGAAGATAGAACTGTACTGCTACCCATATCTGTACAAAACTTCCTAATAGTAAGCTTAGGTAGCGCAGTCGGTTTCCATTTGTATTCAAACCCACTAAACCTAAAACTATCGTGGCTATACCAACTACCCAGAATACAATTTCTTCGGTGCCGTAGAAGATGATATCCTCAACCGTAATACGCGAGTACACCTCGCGTATTAAAGTGATAGAGGTCCAGAATATCAACATGGATAATGCGCTTTTAATTCCGCCGCAATAAAGGAGTTTACTGATTTTATCAAAACTTGAATTACTAAATTCCGTTGGGTTGAAATCGTTCATTGTGCTCATTGCTTGTTGGTTATTCATCGTAACCTCCACGGGATTATTTCCCTGCTTTGATTGATTTGACAATATCCTTAGCTTGTTTAGCTACTTCAACTACTTTTTCGACATCTTTGATTGCCGCTTCTACTTTCGCTTTGTGTTCGCGAACTTCTGCTTCTTTAGCGCCTAAAATTTCGTCAGCGGTTTTAGACACGTCGTTTTCATCTTTGCTGAAAACCGTGTGAACTTGTTTGATTGCGCGTAAGCCGATTGTTAATAAACCTAATGCGGTCACTGCTAATGGTTTGTATTTCTCTGGAATGAAAGCGAATACGCCAGTGGTCATATCTAATACTGGAGTTACTGCAACTGCAGAAGCTGCCCAAACACTCCAAGATTTTGCTAAGTCTTTTACTTTATAGAAGTTCATTTGTTTTCCTTTGTTATTATTGTGCTGATGTTGCGGTTGTCGCTGTCGGCATTACTTCAATAACACCTACTAAATCTTCAATGATACCATCTCTAGCATCTGCTGGAAGATCTTCTGTTCCGGGTTTAGCGGGATTAGCTGGATTAGCCGGATCCACCGGTTTTGGAGTTTCCGGATTCGCCGGATTTTCTGGCTTAGCGTCACCGCCTGGTTTCACTTCGCTATCAGATTTTTTGCCACCTTCGACTACCAAATATTCAATCTTATCATCTTTACCAAGACAAGACAATTTTGAATCTTTTTGTTTAATAATAGCTACGCGACCTTCCATTTTAGCAAGAATCTTCTCAGCAATTTTAGCAATCACTGCATCTTGGATTTCTGGAGCCGCTTTGAGATCCACTTTAGGGGTATCCAATTCGAGTTCTTTGATAATCTTCTCAATTTTAGAACAATCCGGTTCGGTACCGGCTGGTCTAAACAAAGAGAAAACTTCATTGATTACATCTTGTGCGGATTTAATCTCGTTTTCCTTAACGATGAGTTTCTCAACACTTACTGGCATAGCGCATGATTCTTCAAAAACCATTAATGGGGCAATTGCGGTGTATAATTTTGAACCGCAACCACAACCTACCGCTAACGCTTCTTCAACCTCTTTTACTATCGGATTCTCCGGATTACATCCACATACGTGTAATTTTTCCGGTTTTTTGAATTTGATATCCAAAGGTTGAAGAGGCTCAAAGTTTTCAATTTTATCAGTCATTTGAGCCTCCAGCTAATTAAGCTTGAGTTGCTTTATCGCAGGTACCTGCAGGTTTTTTAGCATCCAAGTATTCTTGGATTGCGGCGTTCACAGATTTTGTGGTTACTACAGTAGTTGGGATTGCAGTAGGGCAACGTTTGAATGATTCGTGTAGGTTACGAACTTCATCTAACATAGCTTTGATTTTAACTTCTGCCACTTCCACTTCTGCTTTTTTCGCTTTGATTTCAAGTAACATAGCTTGGATTTCCGCTTTTTGAGCTAAAACATCTGCTTGATGTTGAGCCACTTGAGCTTCGCTTTGTGAAACTTTTAATTGAGCTTCAGTCACCGCTACAGCGATTTTACCGGATTCGATTGCTGAATCGTTTGCAGATTCTGCAGATTTAGCTGCTGCTTGAGCGCTTGCCGCCGCTGCTGCCGCGTTAGAAGTTACAGTACGTTCTAATACCGCGATAGCTTCTTGTGATGCTTTAGCTTCTTCTGCTTTAGCTTTAGCTTCTTCCGCTTTAGTTTCTGCTAAAGTCGCTTGAGCTTTAACGCTACCTAAAGTCGCCGTAGCTTCGTTTGATTTAGCTTCTGCTTTAGTTGCTTCTAATTCCGCTTTAGTGGCTTGTTCTTTAGCTTTACCAGCTTCTGCTTTAGCGTTACCCGCTTCGATCTCTGCTTGGTTAGCGTAGTCTTTTGAGTCTACGGCAGATAATGCAGATTCTTTAGCTTTAGCTAATGATTCAGTTGCGGACGCTTGAGATTCTTTAGCCGCTACTAATGCATCTTCTTTAGCTTTTTTAGCTTCATCAGCTTGTTTAGTTGCTTCGTCTTTAGCCGCTACTGCTTTGTCTTCGTTAGCTTCTGCATTGGTTTGAGCTTGGTGAGCTTCATCGCGCGCTTTACCAGCGTTTAATGCCGCTTCGATAGCTTTTTCGCTTGCTAGAGATGCTTTAGTTTCCAACGCGGTTACGTTAGCTTCAGATTTCTCTACTGCTTGTTGTGATTTTTCTGCTAATACTTTAGCCGCTTCACTCGCTAAGCGAGAAACTTCGGATTGCGCAGAAGCTTTTTCACTTGCAGTACGAGCATCTTCTGCACCGTGGCGAGCTTCATCTGCTTTGTCGCGAGATACTTGAGCTTGGTCGCGTGAAGTGTCTGCTGAGTTACGGGCAGTTACCGCTTTCTCTGCTTCAGTTGCTGCAATTCGTGCACTTGCCGCTGCCGCTTCATCTGAACGGTTTGCTGCTGTGGCAGAGTTCTGAGCATCTAGTGCTGCTTGTTCTGGAGTCATTATTATTTTCCTTATAATCGATTAAAAGAAGTTTTTATGAGGTCGCTTATTTCGGTAACCGAAAGTCTGCGACCTTTAAAATATTTAATTATTCAGCAGAAACTTCGCGAATGATTTTCTTAACCGCGTTGATAAATTCAACAGAGGTATAATCTGCATCTTTACCTTTAGCACCAGTATCGCCTTTTTGACCTTTAGGGCCTTGTGGACCTTCGATGCCTTGTGGACCTTGTGGACCTTGTGCGCCTTGAGCACCACGATCACCTTTAGGGCCTTCAGCGCCGCGAGGACCTGGTTCACCTTGAACGCCTTGTGGGCCGCGAGGACCTTGTGGACCGCGATAAGATTCATCGATTTTAGCTTTTACTAATTCAACCATTTTCTCTACTAAAAGAGCTTCGCGAGTTTTAATACCAGATTTTTCACCGGTAGATAATTCAGCCAGTAAGCGCTCAACGATGTCTAATGATAATAAGTTAACATCAGATGATAATACGTTGCAATCTGTTACTGCAGGTTTTTGGTTGCAACCAGAATTGCAATTACCGTTTAATTTCCAAGTTGACATTTGTCTTTCCTTATAATTATTCGCAACTTACCAAATTTTCAAAATCTGGGAAGTATAAAGTAGTCACACCTAAACTTTGTAGTTCAACATCTAAATCTAATAACTTCTTTAGTCTCGCAAGTTCATGTTCTTCTTGCTCTTCCAAGATAGCTTGACGTTTTCTGGTGATTTGCATCAATTCTAAAAACGCCAAGCCTTCTTCTGGTGACTGGAAGTCTTGTTGATTAGATTCGAAGTTAATAGAAGCTTTAGGGCCTTTTGATTCTTCGCTTGTATCCAAACAACTTTGTACGTTCATTTAGACCACCTTATAGGTGTTCCTCTTTGCTCTCGACACTAATCGCACCGGTCGCAGGAGCTTCTGGAGCGTCATCTAAATGATCTTTTGCTTCGCCAGTTGCACCGCTTTCTACCGGAGCTTCCGGAGCTGCTGGTTGAACGGGAGCTACTGGATCGATCACTTTATCGATTGCTTCAGCTGCTTTATCCGCTTTCTCTAAAGCGTTACCTAGAGTACCCGGTTCACATTTGCTTTCTGGGCAAGGTTCTGGTTTTGGCTCTGGTTTAGGCTCTGGTTGAGGCTCTGGTTGAGGCTCTGGTTGAGGCTCAGGTTTTGGTTTTGGTTCTGGTTCCGGTTGCGGAGCTGGTTCTTCTTTCTTCTCAGTGAAGATTTCAGATTTTAGGTAACCAGCATCGTGTTCAAATTCAACGCGTGAAGTTTTACCGTATGCGCGTGAACCTTCACGAGATAAGATTTCTTCACCATCTTGGCGTAAGCCACGAACTGTGCGTTCTACACCTTGTTTTTCTACTTCTGGTTTCCATAATGCTGAACGAGAATATTCACCATCGCGAGCAAAACGACCTTCTGCATTTTCTTTAACTGCGCGTAACGCGTGATTGATCTCGGTACGAGAAGCTTCGCTGTCTTGCATTACGTGAAGTTTGTTGTTATCTACTTTACCGCCAAATTGCACGTTTGCGAAGTGTTGTGGGTTGTCTTGGTTTGGATAAGTTGCTGGATCGTGAGCAAAAACGCGGTAGATTTCCTCGTTTGCCTTTTCATCTTTCTCTTCAACTTTACCTTCAGCCCAGATGTCTGCTTTCATATATGGTAAGTCGTGAGCGAACTCGTAACGAGAACCATAGAACTCAGGAGCTACTGAGCGGGCGCTTGATAAGCGTTCTTTACTTTCTTTCATTTTGTTTACCTTTTTGTTAACGTTAACTAAATTCTTTCCAATAAAATTGGTATGTTGTTTATATTTAAACAAAATAAAAATCTCCACTTTCCACAATTAACCACTATAGTGGAATCAGTGGATCGTGGAGATCTTAATAACTTTAAAACTAAACTTTTGAGTTTCGGTAACCGAAAGTTATTATTTAGCTTTTACTAATGTGTTTAAAACTTCAGATTGTTTATCAACAGTAGCCACTACTTTCGCGAAAGATTCCGCAATAGTGTTAACGTTGGCTGTTAATTCATCTACTTTAGTTTTAACTTCACATTTGAATTTCTCAAACGCAACTTGTTGATCAGTTTCGTGAGTAGCGATGTTGGCCACTAAAGTTTTGAAAAGATCTGCTAATTTGTTCACTTGTTCTTCATTCGCAGTAACACGTTTGCAAAGAGCTTGGTGTTCTTGGTTTGTAAGATCGAACATAGTGTTGATAGCGTCTAATTTTGATTTAAGAACGAAGTCGATTAAACCCATAGGGATGTTTAATACGCGACCATCTTCATAAGTTAATTTGAAGTAGTCCTTGAATTCGTCTGCAGACTTGATGGTTGCAGTTTTGAACAACATAGCTGGATTTGCTAATTTTTCAGCAATCGCGTTAGTAGTTACCACGAACTCTTGGTATTGTTCTTGCATGCGTTTAGACATCTCGATAGTTTCTTCGAGTTGTTTTTCAAGGATGTCGCGTTCGCGAATTTTGAACTCTTTCTCCGCTTCTTGTAAAGCTTGGAAGCGAGCTTGTTCTTTAGCATCGTTGATAGCGATAGTACGACGAATCGCTTCTAAACGTTCTACTTGTTCTTTGCGAGCTTGTTCATCGCGTTTTGCTTTAGCAATCGCTTCTAAACGTGCTTCGCGAGTTGATGCGAATAATGATGATGTTTCGCAAGATTTGCAATCTGCCATTGTATTTTCCTTTCTATAGTTAGGTTAACGATTTGCGATTAAAGTTTTTGCAATATTTAATTCGTTATAGTATTTATAATTTTACTGCTTTACTGCACTTAAAGGTTTCTCAATCCAGCGATTAGGACCTTTCTTGGTACCGGAACTATCCAAAACAGTTTCATCGATACCCTGGATAGGTGAGTTATCTCTAACTTCTTTACTACAATAAGATCTTGTATAAGTCCAATAATCGTAAACTACTCCGATATTCAAGCTAGCACCTAATTCCGCGGATGGATCGAGCGCGATTTCCCCAATACTAGAGATTCTACAATTTTTGAAATCTACTCTAAAGAGTATTTCCTTATTGGCATTGAGAATTTGAACCCACAAGTCAAAAGTTGGCGTACTAAAGGTATCCTGTTCGAAATTTACCTCTTGCATAGCAAGATCTAACAGTTCGAAATAAGTTTGGAACCCGGAATCTAACATAATATCCAAGCTGAGATCATTAAAGTCGATGCTATCAGCTCCAGCATGAAGAGCTACCCCAGATCTAGTCATAAGACTTGGATGGGCAAAAGCTATAGAAGGAATAGTAAAATTCTTAATAAAGAATGGCGTTAACTTTAATGTATCGCTTCCTACCAAAAACTGACTGACATCAGCTAAATTGACGCTTGCAGTTGACATTATGATCTCCCAAATACTATCGAATTTTCCGGATCCCCGGATTTCGGTGACCGAAACTCAGGAGACCCGGAATTTTTAAAGATTAAGCGAATTAAGCCGCTTGAACATCGCTAGCAGAAACTAAGTAACCTAAAGATACTTCACCTAAAGATTTAACTTCGATACCAGTAGCTTTCTTGTTCTCTAACGCTTGAACTTTACCTTCTAAAGTTGTTACTTTAGGCTCTAAATCAGTTTTGCCTTCTAACGCTTGAACTTTACCTTCTAAAGTTGCTACTTTAGGACTTAAAGCATCCACTTTAGCATCAACCGCAGATACTTTACCGTCAAGTTCAGTTTTAGCAGCATTTACTAATTCACCAGCTTTGGTTGCTGCAGCGTCTTTAACCTCAGTAACTAATGTAGCTAAGTCGATTTCAATGTTAGCGCCTTCGCTATCCACTAAAGTGATTTTGTTACTAGCATATGAACCAGAAACGATTTTAGTATCCGTATCTACTGTTAAGAAATCTGCGATGCTTTGCTCAATCTCTGTACCATCACTTAAAGTGAATTTCATTTTCTTCTCAGCTTTGTCTACTGACACGCCAGATAATTTCACATCAACTGGGATGCTTAACGCAGCAGTATCAACAACAACCTTCTGAGCTTCTACTTTTAAACCTGTACCTAGGTCGGCAGGAGTAATAACTGTAATTGCCATTTTGTTTTCCTTTTGTTAAATTTAACGTTTATGTTTTTACGCTTTCGCGTAATTTTTGCGAGTTTGTGAATCTTGTTCAACTGAACTCTAAAATATTGATTAAAAATCTTCGAATGCCAAATCTCCAATCTCGAAGAAAGCCCCGGAATCTAAAACCTCGTCGGATTTTAAAGCGTCTAAGAATTTTCCAAAATCGCTAAAGTTGTCCATATTGGTCATCGGAGCAATCGAAATAGCTAACGCCATAACTAAATCGTCGTGACCGGACGAAGCTTGATACTTATCATTGACTAATTCAAATCGTTGGAATTCGCTGATGGTTTCCTTGTCACATATTTCTAACTTATGAGAGTTGATAAGTATTTGCAGCATTCTAATAATGGAGTCTCTAGTTGATTTAGTAGTTCTAAATCCTGGATACTTATATTTGTTATCTTGATAATAGATGTTAGGGTACTCAAAATGATTAACTAACATATCCGCAATCGATTGTCCTGCGCCTTCATTGTTTTCAATGATCATATGAGCTGTGTTGAATCTTGCTCCCCATTCATACAGAAAATCCGGCATAGTAAGATAATCTTCTTGCAAATTCGCTGCCGCGACTTGACGGAAAGGCATAGATGTGACGTCAATTACTTGAACTGCAAAATAGTCTTTACCTTCTTTCGCCGCGTCTACGCTCATAATATAGGTGTGATTTTGCTGAGGTTCAAAATACACCCTAAGCATATCATCCCATACCGCGATGGGATTCTTATGTTGCAATTCCGCGAGAACTTCCGGAGCAATCAAAGTTTCAGAGGATCCGACGAATGAGTTACCGTAGTTTTGCTCGAAGTATACTCGCCCATAGCGCTTGATGATTTGGCGTTTGAATTCTTCCGGTTCCATCAGATTGCCTTTAGCATCGTACCTTGGAACTTCATCCCAATGAACTTCGATAAACGCGGTTTTTGAATTTGGTTGCATATCATCCAACTTCGCCTTTTGTACCAGATCATAAAAGTGATTGAGGCCTTTAGCGGTAGAAATGATGATATTCTTCTTCCAAGCTAACGCAGATTGTGATGGGAAGATTGAATCCGCGAATTCTTCCCAAACTGAGGTCTTGATAAATGCCGCTTCGTCCACAACGAGACAGTTGTGATGAGTAAATCTGTCTGAAACGTAGGTATGATCACCTTGAACCTCTACCGGATCGAAGAATTCCCCTTCGGGTATAATTTCGATGGATTGTACAATTCTTCCATCAACCACATCACCAATTTTAAGATCTTTCGCCAGCACAAATTCGTTACTTACGCGATCGCGTAGTATTTGGTGATTGTTGGTACATTTAATAAAAGTATTATCATCAAACTGAATATCTAACCCAGAAGTTACGGTACGTTTAAGACCTAGGAATGGTTGAAAACCATCGTCAGTTAGGATCTCATATCTCGAATTCGGAATGAAGTCCATTTATAAACACCTCAATATCTTTAACATCATCGTCACTTAACTTAAACCACTCGGTATAACCAGCAATTTGGGAATCTAAAAGTACCCTGTTTTCATCGTATTTCTCATGCAGATGTTTCTCAAGATCTACTAAACCTTTCTTGATGTAAAAGCAATTGATTATCTTTACATCCTCGATATCTTTAGAAATCATCTTAATTCTCGAAACCGGGTCTTGGGATACTCCGATTTTCGTAAGCCCGCTAAACTCAGAACCTATAATATAGATGAACCCAGATTCCCGGTATTCTACATCACCTCTAATCGAATATGGTCCTTTTGAAACTGGATCTGCCCCTTCATAATAAACATCATGTCTTTTGCCATACACGCACGATTTACAACCGCACGTTTTGAGGTAACCTTGTCCTTGTGAAATAAACTTTCTTTTTCTTACCCCGCATACGGGACACATGACATCGGACTTGGTTAGCTTATTAAGAAAAATGTATAAAGATTCATTAACCTTCAATGGCTTGAGAATCTTATCCGTATAATCGGTTACATTATCGAAACAACTAGCCACCGCCTCATTGTGTAAGTTTCGATGATCAATTCCAACGCTCAATATAAGTTCCCGGACTTCATCATCAGTTAGATCCAATCTACCGATCTTCTTCTGTGAATTGTGGTAAATGTTCTGACATCTGGCAGAGCAAAATTTTCGAAACCCAGCTTTAGGCCCATTAAACTCAACATCCCCTTCACAGAGCTGGCATGTTGGAAGTCTTTCAATTTTATGGATCAAGCAATACTTAAGCTCTTGAATACTTCTAGTTTTAAAGCCCAGCAATTCGTCACATTCATCTTTAGCTTTGAGAATTTTAGATCTAAGATTTTCGCTGCGATTCGGGCCGGTGAAATTTATAATAGCGTTAAGGATTTCCGGTTTACGCTTAGTGAATACATCACTATATTCATAACAAACTTTATTATCAACATCGAATGCGAATGATAATAGGAAATCTTTTATCTTAACGTCGTAGATTTCATTACATTTATCATACAACCCGAATAGAGGCTCACCCACCTCGGGGTGATTTCGCATCCACCAATTTCTCATGCTCATGAAATTTTTGAAGGCGGATGGTGCCCCTTGGTCTTCAAGAATTTCCCTGACTCTCGTTTTCAAGTCTTCCATATAAATCTCCTAATGAAATTTCAAATTCCTCATTAGTATATTTATCACGGAGACGAATTCCGTGGGTTGCCTCTAAGCAATTCATAGTGAAACCACGAAAGGCATCCGGTCCAGGGACGTCTGTCAAGATTCGGGAACCTATCTCATTCGCGATATCGCGCTTATTCCAAATTGTGGTACCCTGCATTAACCAAATCGGTAAACGCGAGATAATATCTTTGACGTTCTGTAAAAATTCTCTGGCTTGAGCGCCGCGGTTCGCCACGATCCCAATATTCAAATTCTTATGGAAATTGTACAACCAGCTAAGATAGCACGCCACCGTAATCGACTTACCGGAATTATGTGACAATACCCCTCCGGTGTAGTACCAATAATTTTCGAATTCGGATTGATCTAAAGTGATGTCGTAAAGCTCTTGTTCACCAGCATCTTGGATGTCCAGAATTTTAGACTTACCGTCTACGGTATCTAAATGATCCCCAACCCGCATTTCGTTGGCTTGGAATTCTTCTTCGTCTATGATAAAAGTATGAAATTCAGCGACAGTGAGTTCTCCACGTTCGTGGATAAACTTCAAAGATTTCAAAATTTTGGTTTTATGAACTTCTTCGATTCTTTGGTAACCAAAAGGGGTTTTGACTCTTCGATTGTAATCAAGTATGTACTTTGATTCAACAAACACTAGGCTAAAGTTCCTCAAATTTTAGACAGAATTATAGTATAGAGTATTTATTATAAGAACATCATTAAAAAAATATTTTGGAGTTGAAGAGTTTCGGTGACCGAAACTTTCAAGACGGAAATAAAAAAATCTCCAAGTTATCGCGTATCGCGATAACTTGGAGATTTTTGAATTATCAAAATAATATAAACCAATATGAAGTGATTACGTGATTACATGAAAAACTTCGATATATTTAATCTTTATCAAAATCCTTCAAAAGAATTGGAGTTCGCCCAGCTACATCAACGCAGAGATTGATTCGTTTAACCCCGTCTCTATAATCCGGGAACTCTTTATGGGCATGCCCGCAGCATAAAGTTAAGCCTTTCTTCTGGCACATATCCACAGCAAGGGGAACATCCGGATAATGACAGAAACAAAATTCATCGATAGTCAAAATATCATGGACACTTTCGAATCCCATCTTGATATATTCTTCGTTGGAAAAATGATCGTGATTCCCTCTAACGAGGATTTTACGACCCTTTAACTTCGGAATAATCTTTCTAATCCACTCTCTGCCTTGCTTACTTGCTTGAATATCCCCACCGAATACGACGATGTCGTCATCCTGGACTACTTCATTATGGGCAAGAATCATAGCCTTAGCATCCTCTAAGGCTGATAGATTAGAATTTGGGATCTCTTGCGTTTTGCGATCACAATACTTGATAATGTTTTGGTGACCAAAATGGTGATCACTTAAAGCAAATAATTTCATATTTTATAAACGACTTTTCGCAATTTCACGAACACTCTCAAATTGGCTTTCCGTTAATTTTTGAAGTTGTGATTGGCTTTCGGTTTGTTGAGCTAATAGAATGTAAGAAGCTTCCAATAAATTGCAGCCATCGGATTCATTCAAATATTTAGACACTAACACTTTAATTTCAGAATCTTTCATAGCACCAGGAATTGCCACGATGTCTTCGCGGAAGTCTTCAAAATCTTTAAAAATTTGCGCTAACGCTTTGAATGAAAGCAACCAAGTGCTTTTACCAGTCTTCCATTGGGAAACAGCTAAATCCGCCACATCGTAATAGGCATCCTTATTTTTGAAGCCGCGTTTCTCAATACGGTGCTCGATATTAGCCCACGCTGCTTTCTCAATGCCTGGGAGATCATCTAATAACATTACTAGGATATCATCATCAGTTTCTTTAGAGGTTGCAATGGTGATTTTAGCCGCGTTGGCAATTGGATCTTTGAGCTTGCAAATTTCAAGTGCTACTTTTCTAGGGAGTTTCTTAAGAGACGCAATTTTATCAAGCGTATCCAAATCATCCGTACTTCTGACGATTTCTAAAAGATCTGCTTCACTTAGTTTCTTTAATTCCATCATTAGTTTCGGTATCCTTCATAGTAAGTTTGTAAGATTTGTTCGAAATTTGACGGATCTTTGATACCGGTCAATTTCTTGAATAAGTTCCAGCCACCAGATTTAACTGCTAGGTCTTCTTCCGGGTTACCACGCTCAAGCTCTTGAGCTCGTTGAGGTTTATCTGCCCAAAGTAAGGCGAAATAGCGTTCCGCTACATCTTTCTGTTGCTGTTTATTCAGATACTTTTTACAAAGCTCTACTACACCGCGGAAAGTCCAAAGTTTATCCACATCACTAGAATCTTCATCATTGAAAACCAATTTAAAGATTTCTACTAATGTTTTCTTATAATCGCTTGAACTAGTAGGGATTTCTTTGTATACGGTTTTACCGTTATCCTTAACTTCATTACCGTCTTGGTCGAGTAAAGGGGCATACGCCACGCGAACTCCGTGATCTACCGAGAATTTCAACATACGCGCAACATCGCCTTTCTTGCTAGCCGCAGTCAATTTATAGTTATCGTAAGTGGACTTGTTAGTAGCAATCACGATATCTGGGCGAATACTCACCCCACCCACCAATGCGCGAATCAAGTATTTGTGGTGAACTGCTTTTACTCCATCTTTCGCATCGTCGAAGGAACTGGAGTGACTAAAACGCGCCCATTCTGTTGGGTTGCCATCTTCTTCGAATGGTAGGAACTCGAAGTCTACTTGTACCAAATATTCTACCGGATCTAAGAAACGGAAGATACAGTTGATTTGGGTACCCAAGCTGGAGCTAGAGGTTCTATTCATCCCTACAAATTCTACGTTACGGGTAACTTGTCGACCTTGAAGTTTGCTTAATAATTCGAACAAGGTTTCTGCGCGTTCTGCAGGGATCGCAATATCAATATCACCCATCGTTGGTTTGAATTTTAAAATTTCTTGGTCACTGAACTTTTCACTTAAAATGAAAGAACTGGAACCATTGAATACTAGCGCATCTTTGAGAACTTTATCGCTCTTCCAAAGAGGTACACTATATTTTGCTTCGTGTAAAGTGTTCAGCGAACTGAAGAGATTTTGCGCTAGTTTAATAACATTTGATCGGCCAACGGTTCGCAGATCTACCTTAACCGCTGCGACATCAACTCCGTTGACATCTTTAACTACTACATTTCCACCCATTATTATAATCCTATAATTTAAACAATTTACATATTTAATGGTTTGATAGAATCCATCACCTCTTGGAAATCAGAATCCTGTAATAATCGACGATACTCGCCAATCATTTGAAGGTTCATCCAATAATCACCAGTTGTGTTGAACAACTTTCCAAGTCTTGCGGCTAAGTTTAAGTTGATTGGCTCTTCCCCGTTTAAAATCTTATTAGCTAAGTTTACGGTAATTCGAATGCGGCTAGCAAACTCTTCTACCGAAAGATGGTACGATTCTAAATATTCTTCTTTTAAAATTTCACCCACGGTGCAAGTATAATCTGGATTGAATTGATTAGTCATTTTCGAATCTCCTTATAAAACTTCAACAATTGTTAAACCTCGAGGTCCTTTACCTTTGCGGTTAAACGGAACTGCGGACATAGTTAATAAACCGAATTTATGTTTAACATCTAATTTAACTTGATCAAAATGTAATCCAACGACTTTATGTGTTTTGCCGTTAGATAATTTAACTTTTTGACCTACTTGCAAATCTGAGAATTTTTGAGCTTTGGTGAAGTTAGCGCCGATGCCCTCATAAGCATAATAGCCTTGTGATTCAAAACGACCAGTTTGTTCATCTAATTGGAACCAAACTTTAGTATCTTCTTTGATTCGCACTGTAAAAACACCATCTTCTTCTTTTGCAGAAGTTACGGTCATTTTAAAACCCGCTTTGTTGTAAATTACATCGCCAGCTTTGATTGATTTGAATTTTTCGATGTTTGTCAATTTAGTCATTTTGAATCTCCTGATTTAATACTTATACACTACAGTGTAATATTACCTCTTTACGTGATGTATTATAATAGAAGACTAAAATTGAGGCAACTGGAAAGGTGAAGAAAATACCTATTAGTACAATAGGTATTTCTTATTAATGAAAGAGTTTGTGAAATGCTAGAACTGTCTAACTCCGTAAAGGTAGAATCCAATAGCGTTATAGAATTCGGATTTGTTTCTTACAATCTTAAAGAATGGATCTGACGATTTAAGGATGCTAGCACCACCACCAAGTAAACAAACGAAATCACATTTATCGATGACGTTGCCGTAACGCCCTTCGATTAACGCTAAAATATCTTTAGTGTAATCATCGCACGCCTTGGTAATAGCGTCTTGCATATCGAATCTCTGACCACGAAGTTTATAGAAACCGGAATCTAGGATCTCTTTAGCTTCACGTAGCGTGATTTCTTTAGAGTATTGCTCTTTTACTACCGCTTGAAGATTTTGAGCAATTTTAATTACGCCAGCATTTTCTACTCCTTCAAATAGGTTAGGTGAAGTTTTACCATCTGTAACGTAGAACATATCAAGGGTGTTAAAACCAATATCTCCACCAACGTAAGTTTCGCTGGTATTAGTAGTTCTAGGTTGCGGATAGTGATCCCCGAACATATCAAACGCTAACTTACTTCCCGCGCCTTGCGGCAATAAGAAGATCTTATCAAATTTATACTCTTTACCACTAACTGTAAACTGTTTGATTCGCTCTTTGAAGTAGCCAGACATACCCAATTGGGCGACACTTAAACCGCAGACCATCACATCAATTTCACCCGCCGAAACTTCAGCCGTTTCCAAAGCTTTAGCAATAAACGCTGGCGCGTAAGCTTCTAACATTTGGTAATCTCGGATATCCACAATCATATTACTCGGTAAACTTAAAGCATCCGGACCAACATACACTTGATCTAATTCACCGGACGGTAAGTTCACTTCAACGATTCGCGGGTCGCGAATACTTGAAACTTTTTGTGCTCTAGCAATAGCACTGGAATATTTGAAGATATGGGTGATTTGGTTGCCATCCCCAATCACCACTTTTACATCTCCGTAGCCAATATCTAAACCTAATGACTTCATTAAATTTCTCCTAATTGAAAGCATTAAAATGTCGCTAATAGAAATAATGTATGGATATTATTATAATACCCATACTAAATATGTTCACCGAATTTATTCATCCGAATCTGCAGGTTTCGCAAACGCATCATACAAGAAACTTCGAGCTTTGGCCCTAGCTAACGCATAAAGCACTGTATGCTCGTAGATCTCGGAAAGCGCTACCTTATAACCTTTGCGATCTTGCTTTGGAATTTCGCGGGCTTCACATAATTCTTCCTTAGCATTTTCTACGCTGATGGCGAATTGATAAATGCTATAGTCTACTGTATCCGGCTGAATTTCCTTAAATGCTTGGACATTTTGGCAACCAAGTAAATGAACTTTCTTATTATGTGCTCTCGCATAATCCATCATGGTTTTCAAAAGCTCGGTGTTCTTATGCCATTCGCGAGTCTGAGCTAAGCCCCCGATACTCAATCTTGGATATCTTGGATCTTCACATAATTTCATCCAATAATCCACCCCTTGATGAAGTTTGAAGACTGGTGTCGGGTAATAACCAAGAATATCGAAAACTTCTTGGCGAAGAAAATTTTCTGGAGATGTCAAATCTTCGTTGTGTAAAAAATAATCATTATCCAGCTCAAAACATTCCTTCGGTTTTAAAATCTCGCAAAGTTTTAAAAATTTCTTTTTGAATTTTTCACATCGCTTAACAAAGATCTCGCTATCGGCCCCGTGCTTAAACTGCTCTTTGAATAAGGTAAAACCACCACTATCCAAGTAGGTGCGATCCGCAATGTTTAAGTTACGGATGAATTCTGCTCGTTTAAATGTTAAATCCGTAGTACTAACGAGGAAGTCATTGTCGAAGCATTCAAACATCTTGCGTAATCGATCTTCGCTACGTAAGCTGTACATCAAGGCATCACCTAAACCAAAAACTAAACGATGCGCCGGTCGCGTTAGTGCCTGCATTACTTCAACTCCGGAACATCTAACTCTTTTTCGAGCTTTTTCTTGGTTGCTTTGACATTGAGGATTCCAAAATCAGCCAACATTTGCATGTCCATTTCACCATCACCGAGCATTCGATCTAATGCTGACATATTCCATTTTGAGTACTCCGCTACGCGGTTATCGGCAATAACGAAACCTCGTTTTTGCTCGTTGGTTAGGCCGCATACCAGCAATACATCGATTTCATCTTCCTTACTTAAACCAAGTAATTGGATCGCTTTGAAACGAGTATTTCCGGCTAAAATTACAAATTCGTCGTCGACGACAATTGGGTTTATGTAACCAAAACTTTCGATGGACTTGGCTACTTGTTTTGCCGATTCATTATTATGGCGGGGGTTCCCGCCGAATGGTTTAAGATCGCCAATCTTTACCTTGACGATTTTCTTATCCAAATTAAACATTACTAGCTCCTTCTGCCCATTATTTTAACATCTGTTTAAATTCTTGAACGTTATTATCTAACAATTCTTTAAACGTGATCGTAGGTTCAAAGGTATCGAAGATGTCGTAAATCAAAGTTTTCGGTTTATCCGGATGGTTGAAAACGCGATTATGTTCGATGCTTGAAATCACCGGATAGCTAGTATCGATAGAATCAATTAAATGACGAACTCTGCGAATTTGGGTCACTTCAAACGGAGATTTTAATCCTAAAAAGTGAATCTTTTGATTCCAAGCGATTACATTTGAAAGCTCTTCTAAGATCTCGCTTCTCGGCGTAGTATTGCAACACATATCCCCGAATGGTACCGCAATGACATCATCTTCTCGAAGAATTTTAGTATACTCCACAAAACAATCCTTGAAGTTTTGCTTGTTATGCCCATGCACCACGGCAACCAAAGTAAATTGCGGAAACTCCGCAAGATATTCATGAACCTTACGGATGCAGCGAGCACTATCTTCAAAGTAGTCCGGAACAATTACTTTTAAAAGTTTCTTACGATCTTCCGGAATGGCTTCATCAAATTTACGAAGTAAGTTTTTGTAACCATCTTCATCTAATTCGATATTACGAATTTTGCGTTCATACAGACTATTGTCTAAGATCACTTCGCGACCTTGCATAATTGAATCCAGGAAGAAATCAAAGACTCCCGGATGTTTGTCGTGGAAAATGTCCAGGAAATATTCATAATCATTAAAAGATCGACTATAATTCAATAGACTCTTCGGCGTTTCAAAACTAAATTTCATCCGCTGCCCCCATTGCTCCTTCAATTTCTCCAAACTCCTTAACTTTCATCGAAATGAAGATCGCGCGTTCACCACGATCTGATGGTTTAACCACCAATGGTTTGATATTCATTTTATCAAAGAATTCTTTAATATAACCATCAATCGTTCGTTGGAATTCTACGTTAGTTGATCTTAATTCCTTACCGGTAATATCAAACGCGATTGGGAAATATACAAACGCGGTATCACCGCGGAGAATGGCTTGTTTTGCGGCTTCTTCGATGATCGAAAGCTGTTCCTGATATTCCGGGAATCCATCTCTCAGATATTGATATTTCGTGTATGCCCAAATATCCGCATATGAACGACTGGAGATTACTTTATTTCCCATCGTCTTACCCGCCCAAGTATCCAATTGATATTGCGTAAACGCGGATTGTTTTTCTTTCAGCACATCCGGATTTTTGAAATCTTCTTTACTAAAGAACTTTTCACTTAAGCTATCCGCAATTTGAAAGCCTTCGAAAATATTTGGAAAATTTTCGACGCAATCATACAATGAGGTTGATTTACCGGTACCGTGGGCTCCACTGAATAATACAAACATCGGATACTCCCTATTGATATGGAATAGGATCTTGGACACCCGCATCTTTGAACGCCTTTAATCGATCTAAGCAGGTAGCGCATTTTCCACAAGCTTCACCTTCGCGTGGATTGTAGCAGCTCGAAGTATGTGAATACATTTCAGCGGTTAAGCCTAATTTTTCTAACGCGGCTAACCCGGCTTTCAACACTTGTGACTTCGTCACATCCACGAACGGAGCTCGATAATCAATTCGTTCGCTGCCATAGTTTGAGATGCGATAAAGTTCTTTTGACATATTGACGCTTTCTGGGCGACAGTCTGGGTAGACAGCCTCATCCGAATTGTGCACACCCATCAAGATATCCACATCTGCGTCGAATTTCTTACTTAAAGCTAAAGCTTTACCGTAGATAATCGCTGAAAAGATTACGTTACGATTTTCCACTACAGTAACTTTCAAATTCTCTTGATTGTATTCATTTTCTGGAACTTCTTCTGCTTTGTTGACTCCGATTGCGGATTGCGAATCGCTGAAGACGTCGCGAATATTGATAAGTTGATAATTCACATCGAAACCTGCATTGTTTAGTGCTTGCACTAATTCCTGCGATTTTTCGATTTCAATAGAATGACGTTGACCATAATCGAAACTATAGCAATATACTTTGCTGTAACCTTCGGTTAAGATTTGGAAAAGTAGAGAGGAAGAGTCCATTCCACCCGAGAATGATAGAACAGCGATTTTTTTCATATGTTACTCCTAAACAATAATTAAAGTGTTATTATCTATTATAATAGATCTTAAGAATTATTCAACATTTTAGCGCTTATACCCAAACAAACCCAAAGTATCGGATTTTCGCTTACAAATTTGAGAGGCTTCCATTATCATAGCGGCGCAAGCTAAAGTCACTGGAAACCACGCCGTAGCGTTTACTACACCAGTAAAGACGCTAGTTTTAGCGCCGACAAAGTACCCGTGCAAGATCATAGCTATCAACACGAAGATGGATAGAACGTCTAACACTACTCCGGCTAAAGCGTAAAATAAGAATTTCATATTGCTCCTTTTGCCCTAAAATTGAATTTTAATCCTCAGACATCACATCAATCAACCAAAGATAACCCGCAATGACTAACAGTGCTAGGATTGATGTAGTCATATTTCCGAACTTCCCTAATACTCGCGCCACTACTACCGCACAGAGAACTGGAAGAACTCCCAATGAAATTATTAACGTAATGGCGTCTCTAAAATGTTTGCAAGGCTCATCACATTTGTGCGATTTGAATCGTTTAAATTTACCCATTATTACCTACCCAAATTTATTTTATACTTGTTATAGTATATCTAAACTTACGGATCTGGTAGGTATTGAGATGTTTAATACTAGCGGATTTCTTCGACGATTACGCTAACATGATCGTTAAAAATGTTTTTGTGTTTGTAAACTCTTAATTTTGAAACATTCAATTTTTCGCTTTTAGCGAAGTCTTGAACAGATACAATTTCGCCCTTTACATCACAACCGAAACCTTCTGGAAGAATGTCTGATTTTGCGTAATTACAAGAAGCAAACCATTTATCTTGAACCACAACCGGTTTTGGTTTGTTGTTAAGAATTATTAATGCCCAAGCTGCGGAGTTTGCGTTTAATGAAACCACTAGACCCAATCCTAATACTAAAGCTTTTAATAATTTGTTCATTTTGATCTCCTGATTTTCTACACTATAGTGTATTACCTATCTTTATGTGATGTATTATAGCAAATTTACACTAAGATGGCAACCCGTTAAAAAAAAATTTTTCCCGAGTTGTTGAGTTTCGGTTACCAAAACTAAAAATTTCAAAAATAAAAAAAATCTCCGCGTAGAGCGGAGATCTTTTAGTTCTTGTACTTTCCTAGCTCGAAATCTTCAATTAGATACCAGTTACTGCGAATGTACTTGCGTACAACGCCGCGCGATCGGTAGCTGTTGGAGTTTCGAAACCTGGGATGGTTGTTAAAGCATAGCGAGTTTTCGCAATAATTCCATTCATACCAGTTTGTGAGTTGATCACTTTAGTGAATGTTAATGGAATGTATGGGCAGAAGTAACCCATTGCGTCGCGACGGTCTTCACCTTTGTAAAGTAATGTCGCGTATTCGAAATCTGTGTATGGGTCTACAACTACGCGTAAACGACCATCTAAAGTACCAACGAAACCAGTTAATACACCAGTTTTAACGATATCTGAACCGATGTGACCATGTTCGAATGAATCTAATGAAGCTAATAAGTTAGCTACGCGAGATGAACATAATAACACGTTTGCTTGGCCACGGTTTGTACGACGAGCGATCGCTGATGCTTCGTGAGCAATTTTGAATGCTAATTCGCGAGCGATGTCGATTGTACGTAAGATACCGCTAGAAGCTTGAACTGTAGTAGCATCCCAGTCCGGTAATTGAGTAGCGTGGGTATTAACGAAGTTAACCACGTCTGCGTCGATATCAGTTTGGATTTCTGACGCCATTAAACGCATCATTTCGTCATCCGCTAATAAACCGTGTTGTGATTTAAGATCTTGGTACATCTCTAAGCTGTATTCGCCGTGTAACGCACGAACGATAGCTTCTACTGGTTTTTTCACGATACGGAAACCAACGTAGTTGATATCAGGGCGTTGTTCATCAGCTAAGTTAGCTAAAGAGAAGTTACGGATAATTTTTGGATATGAAGCTACGTTTGTATAAACTGCTTCGATTTGGTAAGCACCTAAAGCATCACCAACTTTTTTACGACCACCTTTCATAGTAACTACTACGTAGTTGCCTTCTTTGTGAACGATGGTTTCGCCAGCTAATACATCATCTTTAGCTTCCGCCGCTTCGCGGTTTAATTTGTAAAGGATAACTTGTACGCGTTCATCTTTTGGTTTAGCGCGGTATTCGTTAACCATTGCATAGATGTATGCAGTTGGAGTAGCCATTGGTTGAACACCAAGTAATTCGTTAGCGATTAAACGTGGATAAACGTAACGGATTAAAGGTAATAAGATTGGGGTGAATGTAGCGATATCTTGTGAAACGGTAGATTCGTTTAATTCTTGATCTTGCGCGTTAGTCGCATTTTCAAGTAATTTACCAAGTACCATCTTTTCAGATTCGTTTAATGCTGGATAACGTTCTGATTCAAGTAATGCACCTACATCTTGACTGAATGTATTCATTCGGAAATTTCCTCTTTTTGTTTACGTAATAAAATTCGTTTATTATTTATTGAGTTGTATTATTTATTAAATTTGATACAACTCAATTTTAATTATTTATTTGATCGCTAAGGATTAAAGCATGTGACCCGGAACGATAGTTTTGTGTTTTGGCAAACCAGTAACTTCGTTAAGCTCAGTTTCAGCGGATTCGTTTAACACCGCTTCGCGAGACCATACTGGTAAGTCATCCGATTCGTTTAATAACTCTTTATCATCCGATGCCCAATCTGCTTGGAAGTACACATCTTTAGTACCTTTAGTAAAGCGGATGTAGCCTTCTTGGTCTTCGATCTCTAATTCGTCGATGTTCAATTTCTCGACGACAGGCCCCGTAGTGAAGATTTCAAATTCACCTAATTTGGGTTGTTTTGTACCTTGTTCTTTGCGGATTTTATCCTTCGCTTTCTTAAGACCCTTTTGTGAAATCTCAAAGAATGCACCTGCGCCATTCCAAGTATCATCACTTTCTTTGTATGCGATACCTAAGAATTTTGAGTATTTTTGAGCGTCTTTAAGGGCTTCGTTTTTAGGTGGCATCCCTTCGTTCATTTCAGTAGTTTTTGACTCGTTAATTTCACCAATCGGACCAAAGACATCTTCCAAATTTACAAACATTGGAACCTCCGGTTAAATCATGTAAGACGGAACTTTTAAGAAACGGTTACCTTTAGGGGCTTCAGATTCTTCTGATTCGTTAATTGCTTTGCTCGCATCAGCTGGAGCTACAGGATCTTTCTCCGCGTCTTTACCGGTTTGCGCTGGAGCTGGAGTATCTTTAACTTCGCCAGCCATACCAGGGCGATCGTTAGTTTGAACGTCTGCGTCTAAAACAGAACCTACGAAATCATCGCGACCACCATCTTTAAGTAAATCGATAACACGTGGGGATTCTACTTCACCAGAAGCATAATAACCAGATGGATCGTTGTCTACTACAGTTGAGCTAACGTCTTGGTGACGATGACCACCGATATCTTCGTAACCACGCAATACATCACGTAGCGTGTATTCTGCGCGTTCTTCTGCGTAACGATCGTATGAATCATCTTCTGGGCGGAAGCCGCGAGCACCGTCGTTACCGTATGGGGCATCAGTGTGACCTACACCAAGTTCAAATTGACGAATTGTATCGCGTAAAATTTCGATTTCTTCGTTAAGATCTTGGATTTCTACATTTTTAGAACGAAGAATTCCTACAAGATTCTCCATTAGTGCTTTATCAGCCATTTCATTATCCTCTAAGTTTTCAGTTGTATGAATTGCTTCGTCTTCTTCGCTTTCAAATACTCCACTCATAGTGGCGGATTGATCGCTTGGATTGGTTACAATGTCAAAAGTGATTAAGTTGAATTCTTTTACTACTCTATCCGGACCTACGTTCCCGCTAGCGCGAGAGCTAACTGAAATTTTAACTCCGTGGCGGATCATAGATTTGATAGTTTCTGCTTGTGGGGTATCGAAGATTACCGCTTCACCCATTACGTAGTCGCCTTCAATCCACAATTTAGTGATTTTAGCCACTGCATTTTTAGGATCTACCGTTAAGCGACCTTTTGGATGTTCCCATTCCATTAACGTATTGATGGTGCCATTCTCAATTTGGGTTTGATACTTAGCCACTTCGCGTTCCCAAAGGGCTCTTGGATAGATACGTTTGTTGTTATTTATCTGTTCAATCGTAGCGAATTTACCACGAATATAGAAGAACTTTTCCTCATCTTGCATTCCTTCAACAAGTTGAAATTCATGCAATTCGCTTTCGCACAATGCGGAAAGATTTTGATCTTCGTTAATGATTTCCGGATTCATTAGTTTGTTGACCTTTATTTTGTTCGTTGTTATTTATATTTAATATACTCAAAAATTAACGCTTCCGCGTAGATTTTGGGCTATTTTCAACCAAAGTAAGTTCATCACCTTTGATTGCTTGCTTGAACTCTTCAATATTTAATTGATAGATGTTTTTAGGTAACCCAGATTTTAGATAAACGCGATAGCAACTTCTTGGAAAATTCTTTTCTCTTAAGCGATTAAAGAATTTGGTTCTTTTAGTGTTGGAGTCTAATAATTTTGTTTCATCCAGGTCTAAAAACTTGTTCAACAACTTGAGCAATTTCTTCTTCGCGATTTTATCCAACCAGTTTATGTTGAAGCAAAGGTATCGAGATTTCGAACTTCTTAAAACTAACGCTGTAGGCGTCTTATCCCAACGTTTTGCGGTTTGCGCTTGATAACCATCAATTCGGCAAATCATTCCAGTAGTCATTTTGGTGACTTTCTTCAATTCTTGGCTCCGTTAGTTCTTGGTCTCTTTGAGCATATTATGCGTTAATGCATCGAAAAGATCCCTTGCTTCTAATTTGTAAATTTTGGGCTTCGCCAAAGCTTTGCGATGATAGAGACGATAAGCTTTCTTGGTGAATCTAAATCTTCTAATAGCTCGAATAATTGGAATCATCTCCAATCTGGATTTGTTTTGAATATCCTTACTAATAAGAAAATTCATCAATTTCATCTTTTCGTAACGACTCAGCCAGTTTACGTTTATACCAAATACGTGATGTTTATTCGCTCGAATAACAATCACAACTGGGTTAACATCGTATGTTTTTGGAGTAACTGCGATGTATTTGGTATAAATGAAATTTCCCGGAAGGAACGCTGACATAGCAGTTACCGACTTTTTAGTGCGTCTCCAACCTCTCACCAATTCATTAGCCATCGACGCGCTTGGAACAAACGCTTTGATGAGTGTATCCGCTAGCGACATTAACCAAAGCTCCCGAAAACATCATCGATTTTGGTTTTTGAAGTCTTCTCTTTTAGCGGATTTTCCGACACTACTAATTGCTCTTCTTCTGAGAAATTTTTAATATCTTCAGCGTGTGAGTTTTGGTGACCAAAAAATTGATCAATACCTTCCAAAGTTTTAATTGTAGGGGCTTCAATCCTAGAATCATTTTGATGAACTAAATCTACCGCGGAGCGGTCAAACGAGTAAGATTTCAAACTTAATTGATAGCAAGATGGAGTATTAGAATAAACAAATTTATTATTAACCCCAGGGACGTGCAATTGACAATCCGTAATCTCCATCAATTTTCCGTTAGGGAAGACTAACAAATTGGAAACGATTTCTTTTGGATGGATGTTACCGTTTTGATCCTTTAAAGGTTCCAACGATTTTAGGCTGACGAAAACTTGTAAAGTATCGTCGTTAATTAAGCCATAGTTATTGAACGCAAATTGCAATCCGTTTGGATATTCTTCATTTTCCGCGAGTAAAACGTAGAATTCCAAAGCATCGCGATAAAGATCGGTTTTGAGAGTTTTAAAATCACCAAAAACGCGATTCGCTAGTAAACTAGCTTCAGCAATTTCGTGAGCATTCGACTCCCAAGAATCCATCAGTTTCTCAGTTACTAGGAATCGCACTGGAGTTCCGTACAAACGAATAAGCTCGTCAATCATTCCAGTGTTTAGACTATAGTCTGGTTTTTGGTGAAAATTAAAATTCATTAAACTCAACCCATTTAACTTACTTTGATGTTGCGAATAATCGGTTTGCGTTTATGGCAAGGATTAACAATAATAATTGATCTGTTATAAACCCAGTAACTTAAATCGCCTGTTTCAGAATCAACCGCTTTTTGGACTTCGTCCGCATATTCGAAAATGCTGAGACCTGCGCGAGACATAGCCGCGTCCCCGGTAGGGAAAATGTAGATGTGATCTAAGCGATCATCACACATATAATGAATACGACCCATATGAGATTGTAAACGCATCATCGGATAAGCGATGCTATACGGGCCAACTACACTAAAATGTACATTTCCCAATTGATAATCCTTCGAAATCTCCGCGATTACGCGCATTACTTGATCCTGGATGTACTCATACACATCTTCTTGTGTGGTATTCACTATTGCCGGAATCGTTGCGCTTGCCGGAATACCGGAAACTTCCGGGGATTGTAATACCTTTACCAACTCATCGCGTTGTTGGCTATTCTTTTGGAATAAAATCCAACCGTGTAACGTTGAACTAAACGCTTCCGGAGTATACATTCTGACAAGATCTTCCACCGCGTTAGAAGAAAACACCATATTCTTACGAGTATTGCTAATATCGTACATGCTTACGGGGCTGGATAATAATTCAATTTTACCGGTTTTGCTGTAAGTGTCGTAATACGGTTCCACCCATTGACTGGTAGGGCCTTTTGTCTTTACTACCGGCATAACTTCCGCGACGGCGGACTTCGGCAAAGTTTTGATGGCGCTAGCAATCAGGTTATCGGTTGTCTCGCCATCTAATTGACTTAATACGGCGTTTGCGCCGTCTTGGTAAGTTTCCATTTTATTTCCTTTATATTAAAACTGATAGGTTATTTCTTCGGAGCGCTGAATTGGTGGATTTGATCCGCTTCTTTCCACTCTTTCCATCCACCATAGAATTGACGTGAGCCTTGATCGTAGATCTCTACGTCGTTAGCTACAAACGCTACGGTAAACTCGACGATTTGATTTTCGGTTGCATTAGAAAAACTCAATTGACTGACATTTTCAATGCTGCAACGTTTCAAGGACATCAATGGTTTAGATCTCCAAGAGTCTCGCTCTAACCCAGTAGTATCATTATGATAGCGGTCACCATAATCACTATCTTTCGAAATAAACACGTTGAACGTGTAATCATCGAAGTAGCGATAAGCTTGTTCCCGGAATTGAGCAGTGAACATTTTATAAAACTCAAGTTGGTTGCTATCGAAAAATGTCATGCTAAATTTATACTGATCCGGCAAACCGTAGTTATGTGCCCATCTATTACCTACCCAAGAATTGAGCTGCGCAGCTCCGATTTGGGGTAATTGGAGATCTTTTAAATGCAAACTCAAACGCTCATTATCCTTCGGCGACCAAGCTAAGATATTACCAGTTCCTTTCGCTTCATTATCATAATCGACCGTATCTTGCGGAGCGTTAGGATTGTTGAGCATCTTATGGTTCCAAGCGAAATAAACTTCGAAACTGTTAGCCCTGTCCCACGGGGTTTGATAAACAACGTCCAGCGCATCGGTAAATTTCATTCGATTATAATCTCCTTAATATTGTACAAATATTTATTTAAACACGCGAACTTTCTCATCTAGTGTTTTATCTGATAATCGGATAAACTCACTGTAAGTGAAGGTCACCGGGTATGTAACAAGTTCGTTTTGTTTATCATCTCCGTAATCTACAGCTCCTATATCGCTTACGAAAGCATTTTGCATTAGGTAGCCCATTACTTTGTTACCGGTTTGATCTAATTGATAAACACGGATATCAGTTTGATAGTTTGGTAAACTTGGATTGTATTCTGGTCTTAATAGCGCAGTTTTGATATCATCAAAAACATTACCAAGATTGAAAGGGGCTCTATCTTCGCGCTCAAAAAGATCTACTTGCTGAGTAAGCAATCGAGCTTGCGGGTTACCCATGTCCTTATAAACGTTCAGCGCGGTATGTTGTAATCGGCTATCATCGATTTCGCGGAACCATCTGTCCAGATTTTTACGAAGTAAAAGTGCACTATCATCTTCGAATGTTAGAGTCCAAGTATCGTTAAAGTTAGTCTCCCCGCGAAGATTGTATTTTCGCCCAAATCTCCACATGCTTGCAGTATGCATACTGCGTTGTGGGAAGCTGGTCGCTTTACAGAGAATATTCCATTTCCAAGGATGCTCTGCCCCGTGTAACGGAATAGAGAATTCTAATAAGAATTTGTTAGTACGAACACCAGCTCCTCGGTTTAGTTGCTCTCGCAAATCCCTCCAAGTAGTGTGGATAGCTTCTGGGTTAACCATCGTATCCTCGTCTCCGTTAGCTTCCGGAGAGATAATAGGATGTTTATCATATACAGATCTTCCCGTATACGGGGTCATACCTAGTTGTTCGCGAGGTCCGCGATAAGTAGGATAATCGTAAGTAACAGCCGGTCCTGGCGGAACTTTGCCAGTTTTAGGATCTACTTTTGGGTCGACCCAAAAATCACCGAGCGCTCCAGTTCCTTTGTATAAGCTAGAAGCTTTACTGAAAGCATCAACTCCGTTGACTTTAGTCAGTTTGTTGGAGTAGAAGTTGCGATCCACTTTTACTCTTTGGAACTCATGACCTTCCGGAGTCTGCCATCCTTCTGGATGCTGTGGCGTTACATTAAGATGATTCTCGTACGTTTCATTATGCAAATCGATTGGAGAACCTGTCGATTTTTCGCCAGTAGCGAGATTTGTCTTTCTTTCCATTATGCTCTAAAAATATGTTAGTGTTATTAATATAGATTTCTTTAGGAACATTTTATTTTAATCAAAATTTTTGAGATGTGAGAGTTTCGGTGACCGAAACTCGAAAGTTTCAAAATAAAAAAAAATCTCCCCGAAGTGGGAGATCTTTTAATTATATGACTTATTTGTTATAAGCTTGCTGATATTTGGTATACAAACTATGCACTGCTTTTGGAGTATTTTGTTTGAAGAAAGCGTAATCTTCTAAATTTTGAATTACTTTAGTAGCGGAAATATCCGCATCTGAGCGCTCAATCTCTTGCACATCAATTCCTGGAGCTTTCAGTAATTGGCGCTCGTATTCTTCCTTACGATCGCTTCCAGCGTATAAGTGATTGATGTTGATCTCGGCTTTCTTCAATGCAGTAAAGATGTTACCGGAAACCAATTCGATTACTTTAACACCAGGAAACGCTTTCTTCAACGCTTCTAAACGTAGATCTTTAGTGTCTTTAGTGTCCGCAGAAGTAACTAAACCAATTACAATTTCATCGCATTCCTTGCGCGCTTTGTCAATCATTTTGACGTGGCCGTTGGTCAAGATTCTAAATTTACCAAAGATCAAACCACCGTTATTACCTTTCAAAGATTTCAAATAGAACATCTTCGCGTTGGTTTGGATATCATCCATTACCGTGGCTTGATTTTTCTTACTGTGAACGCCTTCAAAGTTAAGTTGTTTAATGCGCTTCGCAATTTCGTTCAACCCTTCTTTGATATCCTGAGTTTTAGTGTCGTTTGCGATTTGTCGGGCTACTTCCAACACATCATCCCAATACGCTTGCTCAGCTTTCGGGTCATCTTCCATCCAGCGTAGTTTCTTCGCGGAACGCGCTTCTCTATCTAATTGGTAAGTTTGTTGGGCTTTATACATTTGGTTACCTTGATGTAGCACGATCCCCTCTTCCTTACCACCAAATTCACTTTCTACGTTAACAAAAGCTTCAACTAAAGTATTGAAGTAGGTTAAAGGATCCGTTTCCAACGATTTTAAAGTCATTCTACGAGATTTGAGTTCGCTGGCCAGTACTTTGTTTTTGATTCCATTCAACATAGCATCCGCAGGGAATAGAACGCCCTCAAACAGAACTGGCGGGGTAATCAATTTTAACGCTTGCGCGTACATTTTGACATTTGCGGTTTCGAAAGATTCCGAGTTAGTTTTAAGCTTACCGAATCGCAATTCTGGTTTAGCTTTACCATATCCAAGAACAATGATGGTACCAGTCTTGGTATACTCAGACATTACTGTATTTTTGGTCACCAAAAACTCACAGAAGATTTCTGTATTGTTTGGAATTTTATTATAATCGCTAGCTTTTAGTTTCTCTAAATGATCAAAAACTTTATCAAATTGAGAGTTACCAATACTGACTTGATCCGCTAAAGCGGTATCTTTGATATATTCAAATTCTCCGCGATAGAAAATTTGACCTTTGTAAGCTACGATCCAGTCATCCAAAGTGCCGGAATCGTTAATTTTCACCAGCGTCAGTTTAACCCCGTCCGTTTTAGCTTCAATGCGCGTTTTGGTTTGCATAAAGCTTAAGATTTGATCTGCGGTTTTGAATTTGCTGGTAACTTGAGGAATAGAGATGTCTAACATTTAGCTACCTTAAAAAGAATTAGTTTTGATTATTAATATTTAAAAATCTCCGCAACCATCGCTTTCAGCGTACAGCGCGGAGATCTTAAAATAATTGAAGGGATTAACGACCTAATGAATCGTCAACTAAAGTAAAAGTAAGATTTTCATAATTGTGATCGTTATTCCAATCGAAACCTGCATGTTTTTCGAATACTACTAAAATCGGGAAGTTTTGAGTGGTTTTAGCATCATCCTTGATAAATTGCATTACCTTGATATCATCGTAATCTCCGGTATCATCGAAGACTTCTAGCGCGGCTAGAAATTCATCGAGTTCTTGGCGATTTTCAAGATATCGAGTTTTGCAGAATTTTTGTTCTAACGCTTTTAATTTCTCAATCTTCTGCTCCCCCGCGGTGCGGAAATCTTCCAGGTTGATAGTTTCATCTTTATAACGGAGTTCAACCAAACCACGAGCTTCGTCTACGAAAACTAACGCATCAAATTCCAAATCTCCAAGCTCTTGGATAGTTTTGCGAGTAGTATCGCTCAATTTGCTAAACACTAACTTTTTGAAATATTCTGGATTGTTGTGGTTGTAACGCAATTTAGCAATTCGATATTCGAAAGCGTATAAATCATCTTCTTCCCGGGAAACATAATTCCATTCACTAAAAAGATCATTGATTTTGTAAGCTACAATTAATTTGTACATGTTGAAATCTCCCCGCAATTTCTGTAAATTAGTTAAGAACATTTGCTTGCGCAAACTCGATGAAAGCGATCACTGCACCAATTAGAGCAACCGCGCTTACCGCGCAAGCCACTGGGCCTGCTGCGTTGATAATTGCATTCAAGGCGATCAAGCCAATAAATGGAAATAATACGAATACTAACATCAAAAAGATAAAGTCTTTCATTTTAAGATCTCCTGTGATTGCAGATGTCCATTAGTTAAGTTCTTTGATAGTCGCGACGGTGTAAATTGTGCCTTCATCGATTAACATGTAGAATTCATTATTGTAGGTATCGAATTTCATTTCGCCTTTTTGATATAACTCTACTACCTCATCTTCATCACACGCATAGTATTCACCATACTCAGTAAAATAACAACCATTAACAAGAACTACTTCAACTTCACGATCTAATTCTTTAACAAATACTGTAGCCATTTTATAATCTCCTAAGATTTGAATCTTTAAGTTTTTACACCGTTGGTGTCCTATCTCTTATGTGATGTATTATAATAGAAATTAGAAATTGAATCAATACCCAAAACAAAGAAAATGCCTATTGTTGTAATAGGCATTAGTTATCAATACTGAATTTTAGCATTCATCCTTTCCAAGAAAGTGCGATACTTTCGTTTGTATTCATCCGGAAGCTTATCATAAGCTAACTGACAATCCAAGTCAACAATCTCGTCTGTTACGTGCACGCCTTCGATGTGTTTCTTGGTAATTTTACCAGTCTCCAAATTCATACAGATTCGGAAATAACCTGGTAGATTTAAACCAAACGAAACATCCGTAGTATTCACATACCGAATCGGCACGTCCAGCACTGGAGTTTCCGGAAGATCTAATGGTTTGCGAAGCAATGTTTTAAGCCAGTTGAACATATTTGATACCTTAATCTACTCAATTATTCGGTGGTCCAATATTCGAGAATACCCGGATCTAGCATTTTGTCTTCATACCAAACCACACCGTTTCCTTTGACGCCCTGCATCCCGAAAGTAATTTTGCAGAATTCACATTCCATCAAGTTTTGGTAAACTACTTCCAATAACTCTTCATTTGCTTCAGGCTCCGTTAATTGCCAAAGTTCCGGAGTTTCGAAAATTCGAAGTTCGCTGTTACAGAAACCGTCGAGGTATTCGGTATTCAAATAGATTTTGACTTGCGGGCCTTTTGTGGGTTTGAAGATAGCATAGCAAGCTTCCCCCACGATGAATTTGCCTAGTCGTTTAACTTTGTTAGTGCTTACCCCTTCTCCAGCTAATCGAGCTACTAAAGCCCCACCAATTACCGAGCCTTCCCCGAGTTGCCCCGCAATAGCTTTGAAAGCTTCAGATTCTTGGAATGAATTAACAATAGCTTGGATTCGAGGTTCTAACCATTCGCGGATTTTCTCCGATTTTGGAAATTTGAAATTACCTGCTCCGCGGACTTGATATTTGTTGGTAGAAACGAATTCGATCTTGCGACCATTAACTAACGGTTTACCGTAAAACGTCGTTTGCATATTTGCTCCTTTTGCTCCTATTATTCGGCTGGTTTGAAACGCTCTGCAAATTCTAGCGCTTGTAAGTAGGCAAGAGCTTCCACTTCAGTTTGGAAACATAACCCAAATCTTACGCGTAAGCGTTCGTATTTGGAATCGTTGTATTTGACTTTGATTACTTTAGTGAGATCTTCGCTAGCGCGAAAATAATCTTCACCAAATTTCGGCTCAAAAGATTTTGGAAGTTTGATGAAACCTAATTGGTTACCGAAAGATTCCGGTTCTTCTGTTACGCGATCTTTTGCCACGAACTCTAAAGTTTTGTTAGATTTTTCGATAACGAAACAATCCAACTCCTCCGCTAAAATGCGAACTGGGATGTGACCATCTAAGTAATAAAATTTCATTTTGCGCTTCTCCTGCAGTTACTGTGATTAACTTATGTGATGTATTATAATACATCTAAACCAAGAAATCAACAGTTACTTCAACAATTCCTGTAAATTAAATCTCGTATTGCAGGATTTCGGAACTTCGCTCAGGTTGATCTGATAATTGACCAACTTACCGCTTAGGTTATGTTGATTGTTGTTTGGGAATTTCCACGCTAGTGGTTCTCTTCCTTCGATAGCAATCACCTTCCAGAAACCATCCGGGATAGCGATATTGTTGAACCATTTTGGAGTATAGCAACTTTCAAAATAAGTTCCGGAGATAACCAACACTTTTTGATGATGACCTCTTAACTTCGCATAACCTTCTAAAGTTTTCCAAAGCCCGCGATTTAATTCCGCAGATTGCGGAGCAATGTTGGTCATTAGGAAAGATTCCTGGATTGTCTTTGGATAAGAGGTATTGCTTGCGGCAGAGAGGTGCCCACGATCCCAACCAGATTTAGTATAATCTTGCGGTTTTGGTGAATCCAGCACTCTCGGATCTTGGATAAATTGCGCATCACGCACATAATCCAATTTGAAATCGGTTGGCTCTAAAGTTTCTACTACTACTTCCGGTACACGAAATCTTTTGTTGAAGTATGAGGTGTACTGAGAGTTACACAACTTTTGAATAGTATTAGTGTATTCAAATTGAATTGGGTATGTTTCACATTCTCTAGGATTTGGCGCAGTTTGAATTTGTTGTGTTTGCAAGGTTGAATACTTCGGAGCAGTCAACGCGATTGAGCTAGCCGCAATCAATGCGGTACCCGCAAATAATGCGGTTTTCTTAAGTTTGGATAAAAATTTCATTCTGTATGGTGTAGTTTGGATTTAGTTTATGAATAATACGATATTGGTATGTATATTATAATATTTTTAATCGTATTTCAACATATTCAGGTATACACTTTAGTGTAATTTTTGAAAATTTTTGAAAATGAGGTGTTGTGTTTCGGTGACCGAAACTTTGAAGTTATGAAAATAAAAAAAATCTCCGCGATCATCACCTACGGTGTAAAATGCGGAGATTGTTTAGTGTTGAGATTTTAGTCTTCGATTATAACTTGCAAGTAATTGCTGTTAATTGAGTCGGTTGATGTAGCATTAGCGGCTACTGTTACGCGATTCTCAGTGATAGTGGTTTTGCCACGAACTTGAGGGAGGCTAACGCCGCTATCTGATTTTGTATAGTCGAAGCTTGCTGCAGTACCGGCTTTCACTCTAAATATCAGCTTAGAAATTAAGGTCTCTCTATTGCTGGTTGACACCCCAGAATGTCTTATATTTTTTTTCTGAAACAGTGTAATTCACCGCAGGGATTACTACCGGCTCTTCATAATCGCTTGGTGTGGTTTTAGTGTTACCGGTGAATTCATTTTTACGAGTAACTTTACCGCCAATAACATTAGATTCGGTGATTCGTCTGGATACGGGAGCGATAGCACCGCTTAGAACAAACGCTTGCCATCTACAATTTTTACCAGCGGCGCGAGCAAATACTATTACAGATGGCTCATCTGCGGTTATTGTGAGCACGCCTTTTTCAAACGTGAAGTCGCCCACGGTGCCGCCGAGAACAGCATTAGGCTCTAGTGAGTTTTCGCGGTAGTTGGTGTATGAAAAGCTACCATTTGGGAACTCAAACGCCGCACTTGTTGTGCTTAGTGACATCCTTAATAACACCACAGACGACGCTCCGCGAAGATTTATCTTCACCCCGTTTAAAGTCTCCCGATTCGCGTAAATATTAGCACCATTAGCTACGCGGAAGTATGTACTGCTAGGGTTTGCGATTTTGTACATTTGGAGCACGATACCGGTCTCGACATCCGTTGCTGAAATTCGAGGGCAATCCACACTTGGAACATAGGAAGTATCGATTTTGGTATTTGCTTTTAAAATAATAGTATCCGTATTATTTTTAGCGTTTTGATCTAATGCGCTGTTAGGATTTACCGTAGCTGAGAATTGGTAAGTTCCGACGTCATTCGCTTTTACGCTAAAGCGTAGAATGAAAGTACCACCTTTAGCTAAACCTTTCAAATTGTAGTTTAGTTGATCTAAAGCTTCGACCTCGTCGACTCCCTGTTTAGAAGTACGAACATCCTGGATTTCATAGTTACCTAAAAGTGGTTTTTGAATTGCAAGATTCGTTAATTCGTTTTTGGATTCACCGGTATTAGTCACCGTAACCGTAACATTGTAAGTTTCGCCAGTAAATGCAGAAGTTTTATCCGCGGCAATTCCAACTCCAATTTCTTGGAAAATCGAATCTAACGCGGCTAATTGGATACATTCCCCGTCTTGCTTAGCCAGCAAAGTGGTACCTTTCTTCCAAGGTTTTGAAGGCAATGCGCTAATCGCGGCACAGTCAAAGCCTTGGACTTCCCACTTCTTAGTTTGCGGGTTAAACGTAATACCCTTACCGAGATTATCCGGAGTGATTACTTTTAAAATTTTCATTAATTTTCCTTTGTATTAGCTAATAAAAGAGACGTTTATAGTCTCTTTATTTAATTAAAACAGCTTAACTATTTAAATTAGCGAACTAGTCTTCGACTATAACTTGCAAGAAATCACTGTTAACCGAGTCCGTTGAAGTAGCGTCAGCGGATACTGTTATCATATTATCAGTAACCGTAGTTTTACCTTGTGATCTTAATCTTACTCGGCCATATCGATCCGTATAGTTAATCGATGCTGAAGTTCCAGCTTTTACGGTGAGAATTAGTTTTTCAGAGATTTTAAAATCTCCGGGGGTTTTCACATTACTTAACTTCACATCGGAATTTAACTTGGAACTCTCGGATGATGGTATAATATTAGATGTTATTTCTTTGAATGGTCGGGTGTTCGTATAGGTCACACCTTTAGATATCTTAAATCCCACATTGTTGCTTACCTCAATACTATCCGTAACCGGTTCAATCATGGCGAACAGTGAATAGATCTGCCATCTACAGTTTTGGCCCTGCGGTCTGCAACTAAACGCGAATGCTTTGATATCGCGGGTGATTTCGAGAACGCCGTTGCTAAATGTAAAACCATCATCTCCACGTTTAATGGCGTCCGGTTCAAATAAAAAATAAAGGCCGTCATCCCCACTCATTAAACTACTTGCTGTTGATTTGCCATCAATTATTAAACCATCACTAGCATCGCTACTAAGATCGGCATATCCGATTACAGAGCTAGCATCACTAAGTTGGATTCTAAGCCCCTTTAGGGTTGTGCGGTTTGCAAAGATATTAGCGCGATTCGACGCGGTAACGCGAGCCTTTAATGTTTTGTCATTGAGGAAATTCCCAGGTGATAACTGTTGCAACTCGGTATTGCTATCCAACTCTGTTGCGGTGATACGAGGGCAGTCTACGCTCGGAACGTAAGTAGTATCTATTTTAGTGTTTGATACTAAAGTGATAGTCGCGGTGTTGTTGGTCTGTTCTTGATCTAACGCGCTGTTAGGCGTAACAGAAGCAGAAAATTGGAAAGTTCCAACATCATTCGCTACTACGGTAAACCGTAAAATGAAAGTACCACCTTTAGCCAAACCTTTAAGGTCGTACGTAAGATCATTCTTACGATCGAAAGAATCTAAACCTTGATGTGAAGTAGTTACATCTTTAATATTATAGTTACCCAATAAAGGTTTTTGAACGACTAAATTAGTTAGATCATTCTTACCTTCACCAGTATTAGAAACCGTTACTACTACGCGATATTCTTCTCCTGTGAACGCAGAAGTTTTATTCGCGGTAATACCAACCCCAATTTCTTGGAAAATAGAATCTAAAGCGGTAAGCTTAATACATTCACCATCTTGTTTAGCGAGTAAAGTGGTGCCTTTCTTCCAAGGTTTTGTTGGAAGCTGGTCGATTGAAGCGCAAGTTAAACCAGTCTCTACATTTACTTCCCATTTCTTGGTTGCTGGATTGAAGGTAATTCCCTTACCTAGATTATCCGGAGTAATTACTTTTAATTTATTGGACATTCTTCACCTCCGGCGATTAAGCAAGTGCTCTAACTAGATAACGAACTTTAAATTCTGCCGCTTCGGTATGGGTTGAAGTCGCATAAACGGTAAAGCTTTGGTTGCTTACAGAGCCGATGTGAGCATTCTCATGGATTGAACCCGCTGGAGTATCTTCTGCAGTAGCTTGAACATTTAAAACTTTTGAAAGATTGTACGCGCTTAGGTCAACGCGTTTTGAACCTTCAGTTCCAGCTGCAGTTGAGCCGTTAGAAACTGGAGCAGTGCGAATAGTTAAAACACCACCAATTTCCACCAAGTTGCCTTGTTTGATTACGTAAGAATCTTCCGAAGTTTGAACTTCCGGTTGAACGCTTTCTAATTCGCGAACTTGCTCGCTTGTAGCGAAGACTTCTGGGATCTCGATAGGGGTGTTGAAACCGTTAATATTAGCATTAATAAGCATTTTATATTCCTTTTAAATTAGCAGGAGAGGGGCTCCGGAGAGTGATGGAGCCCTCGTTAGATTAATCTTCGATGATTACGTCCAAGTATTGCGATCTTACGCTGTCAGCGGATGTTGCATTAGCAGAAACAGTCACGCCAGTATCAGTGATGGTTACCAAACCGGAAGTTTTAAGAGGTTCTAAGCCGTTCCAGTTGATATTCGCAGATGCTGCGGTACCAGCTTTAACTTTCAATACAGAAACTAGAGTTTCGGTTGGGTTGATAACCACTTTAGAAGGATCTACCCCTTCTTCTGGAATGTATTGGAACGCTTCTCTAGCGCCACGTAGCACATCGATATGTTGTGAAGGGCCTTCTACTACACGAGATTTTGTAGAAACCTTGCCACCTACTACATCGGTTAACTTAATGGATTTCGGGGCGGATGGTTTTGAGAAGCTTAATAACCAGCCTTGCAATGCACAGTTTTTACCGCGAGGTTTTACTAATAAGAAGATAGAGTTATACTCTTCGTTAATAGTAATATTTTGCGCGCTTTCATCGATGGTCAAATTCACCGCTGGTGTACCGCGACCAGGTGAGAAAACTGCACTACTTTCAAGGGAAGTACCGTAGCCTTGTTTATCAGAAGGAATTTTATAATCTACATATGATGCTTGGTAACCAGATTTTACAAACATTGTTTGACCGGAATTTCTTGCCTCAATACCATAAGCGATGATAGTAGCTGGTTTTGATAACCTTAACTGAAGGCCTTGGCTGGTTCTATCAGCGAATACTACGGTACCTTTTGGAGCCCCACTACCCCAGCCCTGAGCCATGCGACGGTTAACTTTCTTTCCACCCACGTTATCAACATGAGTATGGGCTTGACTTAATACCGTACCGGTAGCCACATCAGTTAATTCCACAATTGGGCACTCTTCTGAAACTTCTAAGTTCGCGTCGGTTTTAGTTTGCGCGTTTAATACGATAGTAGAAGTGTTGTTGCCAAGATCTTTATCTAATGCAGAGTTGGGGTTCACCATTGCGGTAAATTGATAGTTACCTAAAGCTTTTGGAACTACTGTGAAACGGATGATGGCGGTTCCGCCTTTTTTGGTGTTTTTGATATTATAAGAAAAATCATCAACACGTTCGATCTCACCAACTTGAACTTTTGAAGTTTCCAAGTCTTTGATGTCGTAGGCTACGCCTAAACCTTCCGGTTTTGAAATATTCAAGTTAGTTAATTCGTTAGTACCTTCACCGGTATTGGTTACGGTTACTACAACGCGATATTCTTCTCCAGTAAAACCGTTAGTGCGGCTTGCGGTAATACCAACACCAATTTCTTGGAAGAAGGTATCGAAAGAAGATAAACGCACACATTGGCCATCTTGTTTAGCTAATAAGGTTGTCCCTTTCTTCCAAGGGCGTTCTGGTAGTTGATCAATTGACGAGCAATCAAAACCAGATTTGGCTTCCCATTGATTGGTAGCAGGGTTGAATTCGATCCCTTTACCTAGGTTAGCCGGAGTAATTACTTTAATACTAGTCATTAAGTTATTTCCTTTATTATAAAAAGAGAGGGTGGATTTACAAGATCGACCCTCTCGAATCTTCACATCGATCTTTAGATATTTAATCTTCCAATATCCGGGATCTTCGAAGAGCTACGCCGGAGGCGTATATTCCGCAGTTAAGCGGTTAATAATTAAGCTTTCTTAATTAAGTAACCTAATGAAACTTCGCCAGTACCATCAGTTAATTCTACTAGATTGTCAGTGTCTAACACTAAACCTTCAGTAGTTGCTTTTAATGGAGAACCAGCACCAACTTTGATTTTAACTGGGTTAGCCGCGGTACCGTTACCTTCTAAACCGTTACCAGCAGTAACTGGAACTAAATCACCGATGTTAACGCGTGAGACAGTTTGGCCTTCTTCGGTGTCAGCTGCACCAACAGTGAATACTAATTCTTTAGTAGTTGCTTCATAAGAAACTGCTTTTAAGAAGTGGTCAGCTTTAGCTGCTGGGATTAACGGAGCTAAATCAACTTTAACTTCAGTGTCGTCACCTTTAGTTAATTTTAATTCTGAACCTACTAATTCAGCATTTTTAAGACCAGCGCCTTTTAATTCGTTGATGATAGAATCAGTTAAACCGATACCAGTAGGTTTGTTTTCTAAATGAGCTGGGTGAAGTTTAACGTCCCATTTGTTAGCTTCTAATGCACCCAATTGGATAGTTTTACCAAGGTTGCTAGGAGTAATTACTTTAATAATAGCCATTATAATTTCCTTTATGAGGTTGTTTTTACGTAATTTATTTAATTTTAAGAGATCTCCGTAACTGTAATCTCGGAGATCTCAAATTCTTACATTTGCTCAGTAGTGTGGGTGTAAGATAAGGTTACTGCGCCAGTACCGTCTACAAGAACTTCACTTGCGTGGTGAGCTTTCTTGAGGAAGTCTACTTCAGCTTTTAAGGTTTCTAATTCACCTAGGATGCGTTTAAGTAATTCCGGATCTACATCTTTACCGTCTCTACCCGCAGGACCTTGCGGACCAACTGGACCTTGAGCACCAACTGGGCCTTGATCCCCTTTAGGGCCTTGACGACCTTCGTCACCTTTATCACCCTTGTCACCTTTAGCGCCTGGGCAACCTTTCTCCCCTTTAGGGCCTTGAGCACCAGCTTCACCACGTTCACCGCGTGGGCCCATATCACCACGTTCACCTTGAACGCCTGGGATACCTTGAATACCTTGAGGGCCTTGTTCACCGCGTTCACCGCGAGGGCCTACTTCACCACGTTCACCGCGTTCACCGCGCTCACCACGGATACCTTGAGGGCCTTGGTCACCTTGAGCACCGCGTTCACCACGTTCACCCTTGTCACCTTTATCGCCTTTCTCACCTTGTTCACCGCGGATACCTTGTTCACCGCGATCACCTTTTTCGCCTTTATCACCACGAGGGCCTTGCGGGCCAGCAACACCTTGAGGACCTGCTGGGCCGGTATCCCCTTTCTCACCTTTCTCACCTGGTTCACCTTTAGGACCTTGAGGACCTGGGCAACCTTGTGGGCCGCGAGGGCCTTGCATAAAGTCGAATTGCGCGTGCGCGCCAGCTACACATTCTTCAACAGCTGGTTTAGTTTCCGGGCATGAACAAATAGTAACTTTTTTGTTTTGTTTCTCTTGTAGTTTAGCCGCTAATTCGTCTGCTGCGCTACAAGTTTTATCTAATACGAATGACATTGATTATCCCTTCTGATTAATGATTACCTTGCGAAGTCGCACCTAAATGCTCTGAGTGTCCTGGATGAACCAAGCCTTTGATAGCGTCTTCTAATTTTTCGATACGAGCTTGTAATTTTTGGAATCTAGCTTCATAATCCGGATTTTGAACGTAAGCATTGAAGAAATCTTCGATTGATCCGTTATGACCTAAAGCTTGCCAAAGTTCGAAAGCTGATTTACCATTTTCACCATCTTTACCAGGTTCACCTTGTAAACCGCGTTCACCTTGAGGACCAGGTTCTCCATCACGGCCTTTGTCGCCTTTTGGACCTTGATCACCGCGTTCGCCTTGATCACCTTTAGGGCCTACTGGGCCTTGTTCACCTTTAGGACCACGCTCACCAGTATCACCTTTCTCACCTTTAGCGCCTTCCGGACCAACATTACCTTGTTCACCTTGAGGACCTGGAACACCTTGCGGGCCTTGTGGACCGATTGGACCAGGTTCGCCTTGTGGGCCAGCAGGGCCAGTATCCCCTTTAGGACCTTGCGGGCCTTCTGGACCGATTAAGTGTTTGACTTTTAACGCATCTTCAGATTTTTTAATCGCTTCAGCAACGCTAGCTAATGGAGTATAACCTTCAATACGGAAACAAGATGATCTGGTAGCATTAGGTTCTACATTAAGTTCTGACATTTAGAATTCCTTATTTTTACCAATTATTATATTTAAGATTATAAACCATCGTGAGGCTCAGCATTTACCGGTTCTACTGGTTTAGGGGCTTCTTCAGTTACCGCTGGATTAGCTGGAGCCGCCGGAGTTTCTTCAGATGTTTCTGTGGCCGCAGAGGTTTCTGATGCAGCTGGAACTTCCGGATTAGCTGGAGCTTCTTCAGTAGTCGCTGGTTTTTCGGTTTCTGATGCTGCCGGATTAGCTGGAGTTTCTTCCGTTACCGCAGGATTCTCAGTTTCGGCGTTTTCCGCTGGTTTTGGAGCTTCTTCCGATGCAACCGGGTTAGCAGGAACTTCCGGATTAGATGGAGTTTCTTCCGTTACTGTTGGAGCTTCGGTATTTTCAGCAGGTTTTGGAGCTTCCGGATTAGCTGGTACCGCAGGATCTACAACTTCATCCGCAGGTTTTGCATCTTCTGCTGGTTTTGGAGCCTCTACGCTGCATTCACCACACTCTTTCTCTTTCTCGTAAACAGGTTTAGTAGGAGCTGGTTTTCCTTCTAATTTCGCTAAACGAACTTCCAGTTCAAAAATGCGATCTAAGAAAGCTTCTGCTAATACTAATTGACTGTTACGAGTTTCAAAGTGTTTAGAGTAAAGGTTGATTTTTAAAGGATCGTGGATTTCACCAGAACCAGATAACGGATTTAATGATTGATTGATATAAGAAACGCCATCAACACCATTTTCACCTTTGTCACCTTTAGGTCCGCGCGGACCTTGATCGCCTTTATCACCTTTAGCGCCGCGATCACCTTTATCGCCTTTGTCACCACGATCACCTTTATCGCCTTTTACGCCTTGGTCACCTTGATCACCCTTGTCACCGCGAGCACCTTTGTCACCAGTTTCACCTTTGTCACCGCGATCGCCTTTAGCGCCTTTATCACCACGGTCACCTTTGTCACCTTTGTCGCCTTTTTGACCTTGTTCGCCTTTCTCGCCTTGTGGGCCGCGTTCGCCGGTATCGCCTTTAGGACCTTGTGGGCCAATTGGGCCTTGTTCGCCATCTTTACCATCTTCGCCTTTAGGACCTTGAGGACCAGCAGGGCCGGTGTCGCCTTTTGGACCTTGTGGTAAGCATACAGTATATGGAGCAGAATGGTACATTTGTTCTTTTGCATGTTCGTAGCGTACTTGACGTTTACGTTGAACGTCATCCGCTTTGCACTCGTATTCAAAAGCCATTTAATTTTCCTTTTATTTGTTAACAAATTTAAGTCTTGCAAATCTACGCTTACGCGTAAACTTTGCAGATTTCTACTAACTCGGAAAGTTAGTATAACTCGAAATGAGGACCATCGATGAAAGCTTTCTTACCAAGTTTTCTTCGTTCCGCGGAGTACTCATTTACAAGATCTTTAGGGGATTTGCTGGTGTCATTTAACACAGCCCAAGCGCCACCCCAACGAACCCTAACACCAAGCGCTTTCGCTGCTGCTCGCACCGCTTCTACAATTGGGTAGAATTTTTCCAAATCCCATGAAAGCGGATATGGAGCTACGTCAACCGCATGGCCAAAGCCATCAGCTTGTTTAATGTGATTGGAGTTTAGAGTTTGAGTTAATTTTTTCGCTAATAATTCTTTTTGACGTTCTAGCGTTCTTACCCCCTCCGTAATGGAGAAGTCTTGGCTAGATTTTTGAATCGCTAGGTTCATCACTTTGACTAAATCTGGATGAACACCTTGCAATTTTTGAATTGAAGATTTGCCGAATTGATAGGCCATTAAGTTATACCTCTGCAAGTTTTACACTATAGTGTATTATTTTAATCGTTATTTTATATTTAAGTATTATTGAATCAATTTAATTAGATATTCAAAGTAATCGTATCAATGATATACTCTTTGGATCTTGGTTTGTACATATTTCCGTATAAAGTAAATCCAAACTCTACCATTACTTCGTTATTCGAAAATTGGTCAATTTCTGGCGGTTCGAAGGTAACCGAATCTAATTGTAAGCGAATACTGGATTCTTGTTGCTCTTCTACCATTTTGAAGGTATAGAATGGATTGAAGAAGCTTGCGACTTGTTCCACCAACATCATCGCATCATTCATCCCTCTCGTAACGAGGTTCAAACGAACCGCAATATTGTACGGGCTTGGAGCGCTGGTCATATACGCGAACGCGTTCTTATTGGTTAAGCTTTGCATCGTCAATTCTCGTTGAACCGCGACGTTTTTGTTGTTTTGACGGTTCTGATCATACGTCATAGAATCGATGACTAAGCTGGCTCTTGGTAGAAAATTAGTGTTTCCATTCATCAATTCGGAAAATTCATGCTCTTCAATAGTTAAGAGTTTTTCACGATTACCGTAAAATACTGGGAGCTTTCTTTGATACACTTTGCCGTTGGCAAGATATTCTACTCTTAAATTACTAAAGAACGCTAACATCCCCGCTACATACTTACGTATAGTATTTGGATGCTGTTCCAATTGCTCGAGATTTTCCGCATTATCTGGAGTCTCCGCCTTCGCGGTATTTCCCGAATTTTCAGCAGATCCAAGACTTTGGAGGCCATTGTACTTTAAAAGTTCGATAGTAGTTGAATCTTGGCTAATCTGTATTCTGGTATTGAATGCATTCTTGGGATTAGAAACTTTCTTAACACAAAATTCCTTCTCACCAGAAAGTAACTTGTCTCTTTCTTGATCTAATCGATTAATATTTCTTGTAATATCGTTTAACTGATTTTCCAGATCCCGGTCGAAAGTTTGCTCCGCGTAATTCCAGCTAGGTTCCAAATTTGAATCGCTTAGCCTTTTCTCAACTTTGAGAAAACTTCTAGGATTTTTCAGTTCCGGTTTATTGCAATCCAGTTCCGGAGATGAACAAAAATCTTTACAAGGAACTTCAACGCCTTTACCATCATAAGTTATTTTGCTCATTTTGGACCTCTTAAACGATTGATGATATCCGCAGTAGAAACGTGCGATTGATCTTCGATATTCAACACATTGGTGGTATGAACGGTATGCGGAGTGTTGGATTGATTGATCTTCGTCAAATTAACCAAGATAGTAGAAATTTCTTTATAAGATTGCATAAACAACTTAACGCTTTCGATTTGCGCTTTGTTTAATTCGCTGTAAGCGGAGACTAGCAAGGCGCGGGATTCCCCTTCACTTAAGACCAATTCTTCCGTTACACTTTCCAATACCCTTCGAGAGTTTTGAGTAGTCTCTCTAAGCATTGCTCGCATATAACAGAAATCCTCGATCATCGCTTGTACGTCTACGACGTCTGCAGCGATTTCAGTAACTGGAGCTAGGGATTTCGTTTCCGTGGATTCTTCGCTGGAAGCGATTAATTGCCCTTCGATGGGATTTGTGGATTTCGGAGTAACCAAATACGACTCAAGTTCTTCCGTGGTGGTTAAGATATCTTCCGAGATCTCAACATTCTTGGTAAGCTCTTGAGTAATTTTATTCATTTTGTTGTTTAAGTGTTCAAATTTCTCTAAATTCATCCGATTTGGTTATGCTGGTTACGTTTATTATAATACAAATATTTATTAAAACAAAAACCTCAAAATTCTTTCGAACTTTGAGGTCTTTAAACTTTCAGTTACCGAAACTTACGAATTAATCGATTGGATAACGATCATGTAAATCCGTGTAACCACCAATGTAAACATTGTTCAGCAAAATTACCGGAACCGTCTTAACCGGATGATTAGCTACTTTTGATAGCTCTTCAGCTGTCCAGCCTAACTCTTGATAGTTGATGTATTGCACATCGCGGAAGTAACCTTGTTCTTCTAACATGCTAGCTAATTTTTTAGCTTTTTCACAATATGGGCAACCTGGGCGACCGTAAATTACTAATGACATTGAAAATTTTCCTTCTTAATTAAAAACCGAAATTTTGGTAGTATATTTATAAAATCTGCATCTGCGCTTCGATACCCAACGAGTTTCTTGCAAGGAATCGCGCGATGTGACCAATGCAATCAATTTGATCTCTGAATTCTTTAATTGGCGAAAGCATTTTCTCTCCAGGGAATTCCGGTGAACTGAATTCTTGGTAAATGATGTAGGTGGTATGAATTTTGCCAGATGGCTTAACCCAGAATAGGGTATTGTTGTCGGTTCTACGAGGATCGTAGAATCTTAAAACACTATCCGGGAAGATCTCATCAATCTCCGCTTCGACGTATTCAGTCATTGTTTGCTCCTATGTTAAATTTAGTTAACCCAAAACTTTCTCAGTTAAAACCATAAAATTGCAGGACTTCGCTTTCGCGAAATTTCTTGCTGCTTCCCATTTAGCTTGGTTCACCAGATAAGTGTTAAGCTTAGCCCCGTAACGCTTATCATTCTTTCTGGGCATCTTTGTTTCGCTAGAGGATTTGATCTCTACGATAAAGATATCCCCAGTGGTAAACTTTAACCAAATATCTGGGAAGTATCGGTGAACTTTCCCATCCACGGGACTCAAATACGGAATGTGGAATGGTTCCAAACTCCACTCTTCAATCTTTGGGTTATGGTCACAGTATTTGAAAGCTTTAAGCTCTAAACTAGACTTGTAAAGAACACAGAGATTTCCTTCGATAATCTTTGTGCTCTTCATATGATCATCTATCGGTAACTTAAACTTCCCAGGATGAGTTAACCGATAGTACCCTTGCTTTGGTTTCTTCATATAATATTAGACTTCATTTAAAATGTCTACTAAATCTTTCAAACTAATGCCAAATTCTTGGGTATTTTGTTTCTTGCATTTAGCGCATTTAAATTTAGTCTCAAATAAAACACCAAACATCTTCTCTCCGAATAATTTAGCGATCGCTAAAAAATCGACTAATCGCATTTTCAAAATATCGAAGTTCTCTCCTTGATTGTGTGCATCCAGCCATTGCAACATAAACATGCCAATACTCGCCGTTGGCGAATCGATGTGACCTACATCTTGGATAACTTCGGGACGAACAAATTCGAAAATATAATGAGTTTTATCTTTACCAGTATACTCAATAAAGAATCGCTCTTTTGAGCTAGATGAAGTTTTCATTACTTTTGCTAGCTCAACCGCAATTGGGTTATCGTGGCCGCAATGCTCACATTCGAAATTTAGTGGAGCTACCACTTCAAGATCTTGCATAGCGTTCAACAGAACATAAATTTGTTCGGGTTGTGATAATCTCTTACCTTCAGCACCAAATACTTTCTCAATTAACGATTCTTCGGTAAACGGTTCGTTTCCTTTCTGGATAAAGAATCCAAGATCTAATTCGAATTTCGGTAACGAAAACTCTACATCTGGTGGTAATTTTGTTTCCTTCGGTTCTTCGGAAGCTGGGGTAGTGGTCGCTTTAGCGAAATCTCCTAATCTTGCCGGTTTGGTCATTTTATAATCTCCTATTCTAATGATATGGTTTAACTAAATTCAAAGTAAGTAACATATTAGGACCAGCAATACTTAATTTTGAACTCCAAATTAAGAACAATCCAGATTGCCAGAAATCCCCTTGCGCTGGTAGATTTGGATCTTCTACTCGGGCATTCTCGAAATAACTTACCGGGATTGCGGTCATCGGAACTACCGCCTTAGCGGATCCTGGAATTATAATCGTAATTGGCACTAATTTGATTTTAGTCGAATAACTTTGTTGCATACGATAGTACATGTAACGCGGATGCGTAATATTTTGAGTTACTAAATCCCACGGTGCTCCGTAAACCGCAGATGGCGTTTCATCTTGTTTGATTAAACCATCAGAAACCGGGTACGGGTTAATTACTGCGGTATCAAACGCAAGTCCCATATAGTTTTCCACTTTCTCTAAACCGATGTCATTAGGATCTACTTGAGCTCCGGAAGTCTCCGTCCATTTGAAAGGTTTCTTAACCGCGGTGTAGTAAGTATGCTCTTTCTTCGCTTCCGTGAATAAATCCGGGTTGATCTCTCCACCGAAATCTTGAATCTTCCAAGGTAGGTCACTTTCGATTTGCTTACCGAAGGTAAAGGTGTGTTGTTGCCAACCTTTATTGGTGGTATCAAATTTCGCGTAAATTCCTTCCTGCACATAATCTGGATAGTTAGTACCGATAGCATCTAAGTGCATGATATCAGACCAGTTGATCACCACAATTCCACCATCCTGTGGGTTTGCGTAAATGAGGAAGTTGTCTTTCATTAGCTCTTCTACCAAATACGACAAGGTAGGCCCATTGATCGGAGTACAGAAATTTTCCCAGAACACCCCACGTTCGCTAGTAGGTACTCCGGAATAGAATTTGAATGGGATGTTGTGCGCTTTAAAGAATTCTTCCGTAATCTCTAAAATAGTTTTCTTTTCAAAACATTTCCACCAAATTACTTTATGCAGGTGAACCCAGTGTTGTTTATCAAAGCCTAGTACTACCATTGTGGTCTTCTTACCGTGCTGATGGGTCATTGAAGTAATTACCCCTTCGTATGGTCGTTGACCGGATTTGAAGTCCTCCAACATAAATCTGATTTTCTTACCTACTGGATTGAATTGCATCCCGGTAGCATCCAAAGTTCGGAAAGCTTGCGACGTAAGTACAATTTGCCCTGGTTCTCCCAATACTCCGATTCCGGAATACAGAGTAGTTTGAATAATGTGATCAATAATAATCGGTTTATCGTTGATCTCCACCCCAAAGAAATCAATCTTACCGTGTAACGTTTGAACAATTGACATTTAATAAGCTCCTTAATAAGAGAATTAATTATATGTAATGTTATCTCGTTTAATCAAATATTCTACGATGTCATAGTCCGTTGGGATATTCGCGTAGGCGAAACCATCCTTGCTCCAAGTGCAGGAAAGGTATTCACTTGGTGTAATGATAAAGCCATCATAACGATATTTTGCATTTTCTAGCACACGAGAAATTACAGCGATTTTTCCATTGCGGAGTTTGACTAAATTGAAAACTTTAAGGTAATTCCAGTAACGAGATTCATATGGTACTCCGATAAATTCCAAAACCTCCGGTTCTTTATGCAATAAACGATCTTTCATATTGAAAGTCCAATCTGGGTAACCTTCTTCATTGAATGTAGTAATTGAATTATTTGAAGGATCTAAAACGAATACACCATTCTGTGCAATATCAACGACCATTGCGTCCCGCAATTCGTCTTTTTCTGCGTTATAGATTGGGTAGATTTGAAATTTTAAGTATTCTTTAGTTTCGAGGGTTTCTAAGTTTTCCATATAAGCTCCTGCCGTTTGAATCAATAGTGAATCATTGATCTTAAGATCAATAGATATTTTTAATTAGATGTATTATAATATACATTACAAACTAATTCAACATCGAAATTGTAAGGAGTAAAAATGCCATCAAGTACCAATACTAACGTTGCGGTAAACTCGCAAGATGAAGGCGATACTAATGCGGGTGGACAGATTGGAAAAACCGAAACGGACGCGAAAGTCAAAGAAGCTTTTGAATACGCCGCAAAAGAGCTAGGGATGAAAGTTAAATTTCAGGGTGGATATATCGTTATCGATAAAGAATGCCCAGCTGGAACGGAAGAGCAATTGAAGAAAGCTGAGGGGGAATGTAAAGAGGCTACCAAGAAAGACCCAGAACCTAACGAGCCACCTCCAGCAGAAGAAAAGCCATTGGAAGATAAGAAATGTGCTATTGGGAACCCTGCGGAAAGAAATCCAATTTCTGGTCGAGTTATGCTTAACGATAAGATTCCGGGAACTCGCTTTACCTACGCAGAATGCGTAAAATCAGATGCATTCCCAGGAAACAAACAAATTGCGTTGGATAACGTGGATAGAAACTTATTAGCTAACAACGTATTTGCTTTCCAGCAGTTAGAGAAATTCTTGCAAGCTACTGGAGCTTCTGGTACCGTTACCTCTGGTATGCGAACTGAAGCTTATGCGAAATCGCAAGGTTGGGCAGTTAATTCGCAACACAATACCGGTTATGCGATCGACTTTAAACCTTCCGGTTCGGTAAAAGGTCTATTTAAGAAAGTCATTGAATTGTATACTGCTGGTAAACTTTGCGGAGCGCAATTCATTTATGAGCTTGGAGGTTCTCGCGATAGCGGAATTATCCACTTTGACTTTAGTAACCGATCACCTGGTAAGAAAGGCCCGATGGTAGGTAAGCAAGGTAAAGGCGACCCGTATTACGAAGTTAGAAACGCTGCTGATTTAGAAGCCGCTATTACCAAACGATTAGGGCAATAGGCCAGTAATAAAAATCTCCGCAATTGCGGAGATTTTTTATTTTGAACTTTGAAAGTTTCGGTTACCGAAACTTTACGACGACGATAAAATCTCTCAAAACTACACTTTAGTGTAAAGATGAGAGATTTTATTATATCATAACTTACTTTTCACACAACCAACGTTTAGCTGCTACTGCGGCCATGTCGTAATAGCTGTTACCAGTTACGCCATTGGCGTCGACATTGGTTAATTTTCTAGAACCCGCTGGTCCTAATAAATGCGCGGCTGCTACAGCACCAAACTTATCATAAATGTTTTTAGCCCCAGTATAGCGGTTACCTAGCTGTTTAATCTGGCTATTAGTATACGCAGCCCAAGCATTATGTTGAAGTTGGCGATCATTTAAGAATTTAGTTTTGGATAAACCGTTCAACCATCTCGAAGGATCATCTAACTGATTGTTGCTCGTACCCCGTTTAACTAGACCAGCCTCGATTAACGCCGCGGCACCCATTTGGAATTCACCTAGGTAATGTCCTTTATTCTCAACAGTAACGACAAAATCGCTTTCGGATGATGCCATAATCTTCGCCAAAGCGGTGGTTTGCTTCATATTCATCCCAGTAATTGTAGGTCCTAGATATGTCCAGCCCTTTTTATTCTCGGCTTGTTTGATTTTACGCATACCGCGAGCATCTGCCCCTTTAGCGTTAGGATCACACGCATCATCCACTTTATTACCTTGAGATTCATCATTTGGAGCGTTAGCTTCTTCGCAACTTCCGTTGTGCGGTACTGCTTGGATACCTAAACCACACACCATTTGCGTTGGAACATCTTTACCGGAATTTTTCAAACATTGGTAGCGCTCGGGAGACATCTTTGTTTCGCAAATTTTGAAAGGTTCTTTTGTTTTATTTCTATCCATGTAAATGACTTTAGCTTCTTCGATAAGTTTAGTCATTTCTTCCTGTAATGATCCGAGATCATTTTGAGGTGGGAGATCTTTATTACAAGAAGTATTACCTTTATCGTCAGTTTGCGGATCACATTCCTTTTTCTTCTTGTTTTGCGAATTGAATTTACCGTTATACGGTTGACCAGGGCTACCGCAATAGCAAATATTCGGAGCGAATAAACCTTGAGCTGTAAGATGACCGTTTACTGTAACGTTACTATCAATAATAGTTTCACAACCATCTAAAGTAATCTTAGCGCAACCAGAAGAAAGAACAAGCTTACCATCACACTCCATAATAATTTCAGGGCCGCAAGGTGTCCCTAAACGGATTCGGCGATTCGCATCATCTAAATGCAATTCAAAACCATTCGGAGTTTTAAGATGAACTTGCGGATTCGCATCATCCATTTTGAAAGTGTTACCAGCTGGAGTGTTGAACATCCAAACCTTGCCGTAATTATCACCTTTCGCATCTGGATGGAAATCGCTATTATCTTTCGAGACGTCGCCTGGGCTATCAACATCATGCCCCACGAAGACCCCAACGATTACGGGACACTGAATATCCTGCTGTTCGAATTGAACCCAGACAGTAGTACCCACTTGAAGGACGCCAGAATAACCGACACCTTTGTGCAGACCAAACATGGTCGATCCTGCAGTCTCTGCCCACGGCAGATTATCGTCAGCTTCTTGGTGCATACCCCAAACGTATACGCGGCAACGTCCTCGCTGCATAGGGTCTTGGTTATCGGTAACGGTACCTCTTAATAATGACATATTTCGTTAGCTCCTTAACTAGTATTATGAATTTAATATTTAATTTGATATTTTATAACAAACATCTTAAAAAATTCGAACCTTTCGAGTTTCGGTCACTGAAACTCTTCAACTCAGATTTCAAAATAAAAAAAAAAGCGAGAACACCAGACTCCAACAAAGTTGGAATCATAATGGTAATTCTCGCAATACTCAGGAGGTATTCGGTTTTAAAAGTTTAAATTCTATAAATCTTCCGGAATCTCTTTTACTTGTAAGAAGTCACGATTTGGATCATAAGTGATTTCATCACCATCAATCTTACCCAATCGAACTAATCGATTCCATCGAGCAATTCTCATAGCCGGAGTCATCCAATCGTTTCGACGATCATCCGTGTCTGTCAAATATAATTGATCACAAACAATTTTATTCTCCAAATAATCTTCCGCTTTTGCTCCCAACTTAATTAATTGATCTACTTGATCTTTCGACAACTCGTCAAATTTCTTAACCCAGTTGGCATCCGGAAGTGGCAACAAACCTTTACGCGCTTGTTTCACGATAAACGCGGCATCTTCCATTTTCTTAACTTGGTTTAACCCATGTTTAACTAATTCATCAAAATCGAAAGTAACCGGAACATCTGTAGGTTCATAATCTAAATGCCATTGTTGTTCTTTTAACGTCGGATCAAATAATTCTTGTTCGCGTCGTTTAGCTTCGAATTCTTCACGACGTTTATGAAATTCTTCACCAAAAACTTCTTTATGTTGAGCGCGGTTTGCTGGTTGTAATTCATTGCTGAACATAGCAAGATCTTCTAAACCAGCTTTTCTTCGCGCATCGCGAATTTTCTTTTGCTCTTCTAATTTGATGAACTCTTCCTCGGCACGAGGGGCGCCAAAGCTAGCAAATACCGCTTGCTGTTCGATCATATTGTCTAAATGCCCGCGACCAGTTTGTTTATCATGTTCATATCGCGAATCAAATTTCTTCGTCATATTGTTTAACAGAGTTTGTTGACGCTGTTCGCGATCTTTACCTACTTCTTTAGTTTCTTCTTGAGCTCGCTCTAACTTATCCAAAGCTTCCGTTAATTTTGAAGAACCTAAAGCCCATTGGCGCATAACACCTTCAACCCAACGATCTTCTTGAGTTTTCTTCTGATATTGTTGACGCCATTTGATCGCTTTCTTAAACAAACCAACTTCTAAACCTTGATCTTTGAATTCCAATTCCAGTTCTTTTTGCTCAGTTTTAAGTTGTTGCATTCTAGTTTGAATGTTCATCCAGCGTTCCGCAAACTCATCAAAAGATTGTTTAGCTTCGCGCTCTTGTTCAAGAACTTGACTTACGGTTTGGCCTTCTTCATTTACACCAAATTCGTTGAACGTGGTCATAGCGTGCTGACTCGGAATTTTGTTACCGAGATCATCTATGGTGTAGAATGGTTGGTCAAATTGCGAACTGTTAATCTCCACGGATGGCGCTTTGCCGTGAGTAAACACTAAATCTTCCAATTCGCGAGCTTCTGGGTCTTTCGCTAATTGTTCTTCGCTAAAGAAGGTATTCTTAGTATGAAGATCATGCACCGGAACCACCTTAGGTTTTAATAATTCCGGATCTTTAACATTTGGTAGGTCCAAATCCTGTAAGTCTTGCATAATTCTGTTACTCCTAATTTAAATTCGTTATAGTTTTGATTTAATGTAAATTTTTGCCTGAATGGATGATTTAATATTATAATCAAACCCATCCATCGTATTGCTTAATCGAACAATATCATTATAGTCTTTGACCCTGGAAATATCAACATTATTTGAAGAAATTTCTAAAATTTTCCAATGTTGAGTTTTGGGATTATTGAGATGGGCAAGCATACCTTTATAACCGGCAGAATCACGGTCAAAGCACATTACCACTTCGAAATCTTTCAAAGCTTCTTGCATTTCCGCTGATGCGGCGACTCCTAATACTGCGCCAACATTTTTGAAACCAAAGAGTTTGCGTAAACTCAAAGCATCGAAAATACTTTCTGCTATATAGACTGGTTCACCTTCTGATCGTATATCCAACCAAAACTTTTGAACGGTGTCATCTACTAACCAGATAAAGAATCTTTTCTCTTGCAAGAAACGAATCCAAACTCCTTGCAGTTGACCATTTCGATTTCTCATTGGAACCACAATAGCTTCCGGAATTTGGTAATCTTTACCTCGATAGTTAAATTCACCGGAAAAATCATAACATTCGAAATCTGTTGTTAAACCTCTAGATTTCAAATACTCTCCGGCAGGAGAATTCTCTGTTACGCGATTTTGCAAAAGCGGGCTAAACTTTGATCTTTGAATCATTAACCGGAGGTTATGTTTAAACTGATTTAAAAATTCCATCATCCACCCGTTATTTGATTAGACCTAATTTGCGTAATTCACCAGTAATTTTATCGAAAGTTTCTTCTAATTGATTAGCCTTTGTAATATAAACACCTTCGTCGTATTCATTCAAAATCCAGAACATCAACGCGTATTGATCTTCGCTCATATCAGATTTCTTAACATCCAGGTTGATTTCTGCTAAAACGAATTCTTCATCCAAATACGGCTCAAAAACGAACACGGTGATGGTATCACGATCTTCAGTTACATGAAGTGTCGCGTTGCTAGTTAAACGAAGTACACCCTTATTCCAATGAACCTCTAAAGTTCTAACACCTTCTGGTTTGAATTTTGTAATCGCCATTTTGAATCTCCTGTGGTTGCTAAGTTTTGATCTTATTTCTTAATTTTCCCTATTATAGTACATTCAAAATCGAAAATCAACACCTTTACAAAATTTTTTTTCATGGGTGGTGGGTTTCGGTTACCGAAACTTTCAAAGTTCAAAATAAAAAATCTCCGCAATTGCGGAGATTTTAGCATAATGATGCAATGTAAATTTCTTAAATTAGATACCGTTTAAGAATTTGTCTAACGACTGATCCTGCTCTTTTTGAAGCATTTGGCCTTCCGTTAATCCGGTGGTACCAGTCGCGTCAACTACTTCACCGGCTGGTTTTGCTGCAGTTTGTGTTGATGTACCAGCATCGCGGAACATCACATAATCCAACTTCTCTTGTAATTCTGCATAAGATTTATACGCTTCCGGTTTTAGGAAATCATCTAAAGGATGGCAGTTTTCCTTGATAAAAGTAACGGCTTCTTCTTTAGAATCGAACACTGAAGTTACTGCGTCAACCACTGAAGATTTTTCATATGTGATAAAACCGGTAGCGGCTTTTGAACTAACAAGCTTGAAATTATGACCTTGTAAAGGATTGAATAAAGCTTTTGGCTCTGCTCCTAATGCGCGGTCCGCGTCTGACGGGAACATCGCGTTTTCTAACATAAGTTTTAAGCTTTGAGACATATCCAATAAGAAAACCTTGCCTTCGTTTTCCGGAGTTGCGGGGTCTTTAACCACAAGAATGTTTGCGTAATAGCGCGTTTGGCGCGCAAATTTGCGAGCTTCTTCTTTCTTGCCAGCTTGCCATAAATCAGCCCAAGCTTTGTGGAATGGATCTGGTTGATTGATATTTTGCGGGGATAACTCAGAAACCCAACGACGATCGTTACCTTTCTGGTTGTTTACGTTAATTTTGTAAATTTGTTGCATGAGCTTCATATTCGGATCCGGTAAGAAACGAATAATAGCCGCACCGTTACCATTTTCATCGCGCTTTAATTTGTAAAAGCGATTATCTGCGCCATCGGTTTTCTTTTCGCCGAAAACATCGGTAGGGTTTGATGCTAAATTGTCAAAATCGAATGATTGAATGTCCATAGAATTTTCCTCTTATTGGATTGAATAAATTGAATTGTTTGCGTAATTGAATTGTTTTCAAATTACAAGATTATAATATAACCACTTCTATAATTTGTCTACTAATTTTTGCTAAATTTATGAATCATCCGATCACTCACCAACAGTAAAGATCCCGGATAATCATAGTATTTAACATCCTTCAGTGCAATGAAGGAATTCGCAGAGCTCCAAAAATTTGGGGTTGTGTTTATAGACCGGATTCCAAAATCTGGATTTTTCGATCCACTCTTTCGGTAACTTGTCCTTAGAGTTATTATATTCGCTAACCGGAATACCTTCAAACATTTTGTTAAAAATATTCAGTTTTTGACTTAAGCCAAAGTTCGCCTGTCTTACTAGATCCTCCATACAAAGTTCATAACCTTCTAATCTTTTCGTTATGCGATAGAATTTCTCAAAGTTTAAGAATGAATCAACTTCTTTCTCTGTAAGGGATTCCCTTACGCGTTGGGATTTATCACCAAAAATTTCAAGCTTTTGCATTTCTGCAAATTCCTTGATATTTTGGTAATTTGTTAAACTTAGATTACATTTCGTTTTCGAGTTGATCGAGGTAACCGAATTGAAGTTCAAGCTGCACAGTCTCGCGAAAGTTTTGCTACTATCAATATTCCAAAGCTTACGATGATATTTCAAAATTGCCAAAAATCTCCCTACTGGAGACAATGAGCGATCTCCATCCTCATTGAAAACTACGCCACTGATAGTATCATTACCTTGCAGGATGTTAAACTTCTCTTCTTCCAAACTAGGTACGAAGTTTTTGGTTACTCGTTTTATAAAACATTCGATGCTTCCAGAATTTCGACTGCGTCGAATCATTTGGATGCTTTGAATAACTGGAATAACGTTACCAGGATCATAATGATAATGAGATCCTCTTAGACCCATTACATTCACCCCAACGCTTACACTAGGGCTATACACAATAGCCCCAAGCTTCGCTAGTTTATAATCTTCTAAAATCTGGTTTCTTACTTCCATCGAGGTTCCCGAGTTAATCAAACCTACCGAGACCCCCGCAGATTCTAAAAAATGCTTAATGCTTAAACCAGCAGATACACTAACGCAACTTACTACTAAACCACCCGCCCTATTGTTTACAATAGATTGCAAGAATGAGCTAACATCTTTATGGATGATTACATTCGTTGGATCCTTAGTTTCGTTACTTACCCAAATAACGTTTTTGAATTTTGTTGGAATTAAATCCAGCGCAATCTTCTCCATAAATGCGTCGCAAATCATCATACTCCGAGATTTGTTCATCAAAGCCAACATCTTCGATAAGTTATGTTCCCGGTTGCTTGCAATGCTGGAAGTGATATGTTCACATAAAGTCATAAATTCGTCGATGATGATAGTATCGAAGTGGTTCACTTTAGTGTCGATTTTGTATAAACTATCAAATTGACAGATGAATAATCTCGTATCCTTTTCCAACTTATGTTTATTATAAACTCTAACTCCATCTTCTTTGAAACGCTCATAGAATTCATCCGCTAACGAAACCCTTGGAGTAATAATCAAGCAAGAATTTGACTTATTCATAAAATCTCGGATTACTCGAGTTTTTCCGGAACCCATCGGGGATCTAAGAACTAAACAACCTTCATTACTAATGCAGGAATTAATCTCTGCGTTCAAATTAGCAGAATCCAAAGATCCAAGCTCTACGCTTTTGTTCTCGTAGATACGCTCTTTGTTACCCCAATCTAAAAGCTCCTTGACCGGAATACTGGATCTGAAATTCTCAATCTTATAACGACGTTTAAATTCTTTTTGAATATCTACTCGCTCACCGGTAATTACGTTAGTAATTTGAAATGGATTGCTATCAAAGAATACAAAATCCCCCATCTGCTCGTTTACGAGAATTACGGATTCTTTGTATTCATCTCTTACTTCAAAACCAAGCTCTTTGAAAAGTCCTAAACAAACTTGACGGATATCCGGAGTAAACTGCCAGCACATCGCATCTTTAAATTCGTCCAAATTGAACAGAAAACCATCTTCATTACAAGTTAAGATTCCATTGTGACCACTTGCGGTGATTTGGGCTTTCCGATAAAGACTAGTATTAATCTTCGCCAATTTCGGATCTAGCATTTTTGCTAATTTTTTAGTATCTTGCAAAATCTTAGATCTTGTTGAGCTAGGTATGCAAAGCACAATTCTAAAATTGAAGCTAAACAAATCATCCGAAGATTTTGTCTTAAAAGACACATGTCGGAATGGTTTGAATCTTTGCAAAATCAAATCTCTCGAATCTTTATCTTGCACATCATTAAAGTCCAAGATCATATACTCACTGGAATCTGCGATGTGTCGTTCTAAAAATGCAGATTTTCTCGAAGATTGTTTCGAGCATTTCAATGGAAAATTTAGGATATAGTACTTTTTGAAAAGACCGGCTACTTCTCGCATTCCGAAGATTTCCTTGTTTTCGAATTCGAAAATCTTCGGATCTTCCAACGTACTGGTTGGAAACTTAGTATTGGAAGTGGCGGAGTGTACAATAGTGAAAATCATAGAAAGTATCGCTCCCTTAAATTCTTTGAATTCTAATTAGTAAGTATTTTAATATAATATTGTATAGATTTCAATCGAAATTGATAGATTTCATAAATAATTATACGCGTAAAAACAAAGGAAACATTATAATGACAATCGAAAACACTGAAAAGGTGGAAACCGTGGAAACCGTGGAAACTACCGCAGTAGCGGAAACTCCTAAAATCACGGAAAAAGAAGGGTGTAATATCGACGATGTAGTCGTAAGAACCTTTGAAGTTCCGGCAGACTTCGTCATCGAAGACATTTACACTAAACCGCAAGACAAAAATGAAAAACTGATCAACGATGTTGGTCAACTTATCTTTGAAACTTTTGGTAAACGAAAAGAAGAAAAGAAAGAGAAGCCCGCTAAACACTTAAAATCTGATGATCAAATTGATTTGAGATTGGCCCAACTTGGAATCGACAATAATTTCAAAATGTGTAAAGATAAAGACGGTAAGTTAAGCTATCGCTCACATACTTTCCATATTAGTTGTAAAACTGAATAAAAAATTTCGAAGCGCAAGAGTTTCGGTCACCGAAACTTTCAAAGTTCAAAATAAAAAATCTCCAAATCTTCGCTTACGCGATAACTTGGAGATTTTTAAAGCTTAAATCCTACTGAATTTTAGTTTCATCGCTTCCAAATAGAGAATCAAACCAGTTACCAGACGGAAGAAAAGAATCTATTCCCTTCATTAAGCCTTCGAGATCTATATCGGGGAAATCTAAATCCATATCTTCATTGATAGGGCTCGAATCTTTAAGCTTATCAAGGTTAAACGCTTCTTCCGCTTTATCCAAACCATCCATCCCTTGAGGTTTGGCGTCGAATAGTTTAAACATATCATTAACGGTTGATTTTAAACCTTGAATACCTTTATTTGTTAATCCTTCCATTTATTATAATTCCCGCTATTTACCTAGAATTTCCTCTAATGCGCTAGCCCCGTTCTTATCAGCTTTCTCTTG